>Ga0180908_1052_pt1 | contig 25992 bp, 25 predicted proteins | sample Deesub1362A_J573_FD_124169 | JGI IMG/M metagenome (GOLD analysis project Ga0180908, IMG submission 124169) | Archaeoglobus sp. JdFR-41 | reverse complement strand
GCTGTGCCACCTCTTCTCTCACCGAAACCTGCAGTATTCGGTCTCACGTTTCTTGCCAGATATATGAATCCCCACTGGAATCTCTCCCACTCTTCAACATCNCCTATGTCGGCTTCGGGATTCCACATGGCAAAGCCATAGTCCAGTCCATCTCTTACAGCATTTGCACCCAGACCNTGTCCAGCNANTTCAAATGTCGAGATGGGGTAGTAGAGTCCTGGNGGATATCCAGTTTTTCCGGTTGTATATCCTCCACCTTGNACAGCATCTGCAGTCATGCCGTATCCGGCACCACCCTCCTCTACTATCCCTCTTGAAAAGGCTCCCATGGCCACAGTTTTGTATAAAGCGCTCATCTGAGGTATCAGGTGGAACCAGGGAACATTTCTGGAAATATATGGATTGGGATCTCCGGCCCAGCTTTTTGGCGGGATTTTGAATTTTATGGCTTTGACAAATCCTTCATTTACAACGTCTCCGTATCCAATCAGCTGCGTTGCCACCACCCAGAATCCACCCATGAATGGGGAGATACCACCATTCCATGGAAAAGGACCTGTTCCAGCACTTCCCTCGATGTCAACCTCCCATGAACCATCTTCCAAGACTTTTATCTCCATTGGTTGTGGATGAATCCAGTCGTCTCTCGCATGAGGCTGCCACGCCTCGGTTATGAACGGTGTTTCTCCAAAAATAACACACCTGTATCTGCCGGGTACCATTCTTTCCTTCGTTCTGGAAATAAAATCTCTTCTGGATTTCTCGATAATCTCTCTGATGAGCAGCAGGTAGTAGTCCAGTCCGTTCTCTTCAATAAATCTTATGATTCCTCTTTTAGCCATCTCATTACCAGCTATTCTTGCCTTCTCATCAAGATCGTAGTACAGCGGAGTTCTTACTCCCCTTCTTGACCTTTCATAATAGTGTGGGAACATCTTACCATTTCTGATAGTCAGTTCTGCTTCCATGTATAGACCGTCCTCAAACCTTGAAGTTGTAGTCACAATGTCGTGTCCAGGGGTGTTTGCACCTATGTCAACCTGGTGTGTGACTGAACCGATCCAGGCAACAAGCTGACCCTGATAAAATACTGGAGTTACCGTGTGGACATCAGTTGTGTGAACGTTTCCCAGAGCTGGATCGTTGCATGTAAAATGGTCTCCGTCCATAATCCCTGGATTCTCCTCATATCTGTTTTTAATCATCCACTTTATGTCCTCACCCATCGTATGCACGTGTACTATGATTCCGGTGGATAGCACAACAGAATCTCCTTCAGGGGTGTACAGAACCCAGCATGTCTCTCCGATGCTCCTTGTAATCGGTGATGCTGCAATGTGTGTAGCAGTCTCTCTTGCTATAACCATTAGAGATTTGAGGTATGCTCTGTCTCTTTCCCATTTTAGCGGATCTTTCTTGTAAAGTTCGAGTTCTTCGAGTCCATAGTAATGCCCTGTCTCCTCATAAAGCCTCTCGGACTCTCTAAGCAATTCAAGAAGGGTTTTGCCACCTGGCCCAATCCCATTGGTCATGATCATAAATGTTCGTTGTTAACTAATAAATTTTTACCAGTATGGCNTGAGTTTTGATTGAGCAATCATGAGCACCACACCTATCAGTTATCGAAAACTCAATTCGGATGAACCAATCCCGGATTTTAATTTGTGGCTCAGTCACTCATATATGGCAAAATATATCCGCTAACCTCAGAAATTCCGGTGGTATCCAGTCAGCCGTGTACACTTTTCCTTTTTTTCTAATTTTTATTCCACTACTCAGAACTCTCTTAGCATCAACTTCAAGTAAAATGGGTTCTGGAGAGTATCTTTTACCAACCTCGATTGCTTCTTCAGGGGTTGCACACATATGCACTTCTCTCCTTCTCATTGGAAGTAGACCTGATCTGAAAATGGATTCAAGATTTTTTGGATGAGTGGCATGATAAAGTTTGGATGGAATCTCATCGCTTTCACTCCAGTCAGATTTTACATTTATACTGTGCCCATACCTTGCTCTGATTCTATTACCTCTGATTTCAAATCTCCCTTTCTTATCAAAAGCTACAATGAGCTCCAAGTGTTTTCTGCCAATATCATATCTGGATTTCAGCACTCTTAAAACGTCNTCAATCCTTACCCAGCCATCTTCGTCAATCATCAGACCGAACCTGCGCCCGAAATGTCTGAGCAATCCGCTAAGAAATTTACTCACTTTCAATCTCTCATTCTCCTTCAGTAAAACNTCACCTTTTCCACATTTACATCTTCCTTCGAAGTATCCACATTTTTTGCAGATACCAAGATCCACGTTATTTTAACTTACTCTGCGTTAAATAAACAGATTGTTTGCGATGTCTTAGGTAACCTATCAACGCACTACCTTTATTAAAATGCAGGTCTATGTTATACTGATGAAAGAATTAAAAATCAAAATTAGAAGAGAGCTGAAACTGGAAGATGCTGAAAAGTATGCGAAGGCAATAGCATCAAAGTATGGGGATGCTATGCTCCTCTCTTTTTGCGACAGAAAAAGTGGATTTAAAGTTCCTGATGTGGATTGTTGTGGGGAAGACAGCTGGGAAATATACGGAAAAACGAGAGGCGGAAATTTAAAAATAAAGATAAACGAGTTTGAATTCGTCTTTAGGGTTGAATAAGTGCTCAATCCAGGTATTTCTCATCGTAAGAGACCAGAGTTACCTTACTTACTTTTGAGAAGCTTTTGAGAAATTCATCTGTCAGATCCGTTGGAGAGAGAATCTGAACAAAGGGGTATGACACGGGTTGGTAAAGGAGCTCGGCTCTAACTCTGGAAACATCGCCCGTGATGACGTATGTAACAACATCACCTCCCGCCTGAAAGTTTGAATCATCCTCCGCTTTACCAACAACTCGCGTGTCTGGGTGAGCAGAATTTTTATCGAATCCTTTTGGCAGAATTCTGTTGTCCTTCAAATACTCAGACGCTTTCAGGAGAACTCTCGTAACGTTCCCTGATGTATCACCCATTACAGATTCATAGATCTGAACTTTTTCGGGGGAGTCCACGACGTCGTAGTGTGGTTCATAAGGCGTGTCCTCTCCTGATATTCTCCCATCTGNATCATATCCTCCCGATTCAAATATCACATTTCCTTCACTGTCATAGGCAATGAGATGAATCCAGACACGGCGGGATGGAAAACCTGTTGGAAACTTGTGCCCGGCTAAATTTTCCACTCTAACCTTCACAACAGTTTTGCCATTTTGAGATTCAATTGACTCTATTTTTATCTTTGCTGCTGACTTCAACTGGTTCAAAGACCTCTCTGCTCCGGAGTAATCACCTTCCATTTTGAGTAGCTGAACATTGGCTCCAGCAAACACGTGTCTCATCATCTNTCTCACCGGAACCATATGGGGGCGGGTCGTTATTCTGGCCTTCGCTGGTTTCATATGACAGTCCTGACAGGTCTTATTCTGAACGTAAATGCTATTTAACCACTCAAGAAACGGTGTCTGCTCCGGAAAGCTTCCAACAACTCTTCCATTATCAATGGTGGGAGTGTAAAGAGTGTGGCAAATGGCNCACAATTCTGCTTTTCTCACATGCTTACCCTGAACTGGAAAGTAACCCGAGGCTCTGATCATCACATCTCCCCAAACCGGGATGTATGGTCCGTATATTGGTCTGTCAGGTTTGCTTGCCTTTGTGTCCACCACATAATGTCCGCTGAAGCTGATTTCATCGCCGAGGTTTACATCCTGAATCTGATGACATATTGTACAGGACACACCTTCAATCGCAAAATCGTGGAATTCATTTTCAGGATTCAGAAAAACACCGATAATTCCGATTTCGCCTCCTTCAGTCTTTGCTTGAACTGTTGCGAGAGGCATGTGACATCGAGCACATTCTCCCTCTATTTCAGTTTTCAACTCNGGGAATTCCTCGACTTCACTGCTCACCTTTGCAAGAAAGTACAGATCCGTTGCTGCATTTGAATGCACACTCTGCTTCCACTCGCTGTAAATCGACACATCGTCTCCGTTCACATCCTTGAGATTGTCGTGGCATCTGGCACATGTTGAGGAGGTGGTAAACATTCTGCCGGGATCTGGAAAAGAGAACGTTTTTACTTCTTGAGGACCNTGAGGGATTTTTTCNTGCACACACGCTGCAAGAACGATGGCAAAGACTAAGACTATGAATTTTCGGAACATAATTGGCTTAAAATAATGAAAAATATAAATTTTGTTATCTGTGAATGTAAACAGGACACGTCACACGCCGCAGCACATTGTCTGCAGTTCTACCAAGCTTTTTTGCTCCTCCTGCTCCAACAGCCGCCATGGCAATCAGAGATGGAATCTCTCTGTCCGCTATTTCCACAATTTCTCTGCTTGCAATTCCCTGGGTAACATAAAGCTTTGTCAGGATATCTTTTTTCTCAAATTCCTCCTTCAACTTTTCTGCCTTCTCTTTAATTTCNTCCATCATCAGAGACGACAGTTCGGGCCTGATCTCCTCATTCACAGTGACAATAACGACCTTTTTGCCNCCTTGCCTGCACATATCGATAACCTGTTCCTTAATTCTCATTGATGCAGAAGAAAAGTCGGTGGGGTAGAGTATCTTATCAAAAAGGGAATCGAAAAGAACTCTGCAGTAATGTTCTCCATCCCTTTCAGCGATTTCAAACTTTGCTATAATGACCGGTCTGTCGGCTTTAACTGCCACTTCTTCAGCAACATCACCCAGTAGCTTTGCAGAGAGCCAATCTTTACCTTTACCACCCAGATATATCAGAGAAACNTCTTCTTCCCTTGCGATCCTGATTATCTCGTCCCCTGGAATTCCGTAGCTGACAAGAGTCTTCACATTGAAATGGTTTCTCAGAGCATTTGCCTCTTCTTTTATTTTCTTTTCTGCTTCTTTTTTAAATCCCTCTACCATCCTGTCTATATTTTCAACTACATCCTGCCAGGCTGTAGATCTTATTATGCTGAAAAGAGAACTGTCCACAACATACAACATAACGACTTCTTTTGCTCCGAGAGTGGAGAGATCCTTTACGAACTCCATCGATTTTCGAGCATACTCTGAAAAGTCTGTTGGTACTAACACTTTTTCGAACATGATTAGTCATTAAATATTGTTACAGATAAATCTTTCGCATTTAACTAATTCGAATAACTAATTCGAATGCTCCCTAAACACAACTGAAAAACCGTTTGGAGTGAGAGTTTCGAGTGAGTATTCGTATTTCTGCTCAAAGTACTTATCAAAAAGAAGTCTCAGAAGCTTAAAATGAAGCTCGGAATACTTTGTGGATTGCAGGTCATGGTAAAAGAGAAACTTAATCTTGGAATCTGATTCCACTATTTCAATGTATGTGGCTCTGTGGAGGGACTCCCATCCAACTTTAAGAGTTTCCAAAACTTCAATCAATTCAGCTTCGCTAATCGACTTTTTGAGGAAGTATTCGACAGAGAGTTCTACAGCACTCTCTTTTACAGCTCTATCGACATCTCCCTCCACAAGATACTTGAATATGTCCTTTGAAGAAACAACAAAGTCAAATTTCTTGATGAATTCAAGCAGTATGTAATCGCTCTCTTCTATCTGAACTTCCCCCCTCTCCAGCTTTTCAATCGCTGATTCAACAACCTTGCTGACACTGCCGTATTTCGCCCTCAGTTTTTGGATCTTATCATAGACTTCAGGAGAAACTGTCGTCTGTAATCTTTTTTTCCTCATCAAAATTGTTTCGATGGAGTTCATTAATAAAGGTTGTGTTCAGTGAAAGACTCGCTCCAGAACTCTACGAGGCCAAGTCTTTCCAGAAGTTCACGTTTGGGAATTCCGTTGCGATCCCAGCCACGCTCGTCATAGTACTCGTCGAGAAGGATTTCGACATCCTCCTCAGATATAACTCTCTGACGGAAGTAGTCCATCATTACAAGCAGATTTCCATCTGGAGTCCTCCTTGGAATAAACCAGACCTTTGGCGCTTTTCCCCGTTCTCTGAATCCCTCTCTTATCTGGAGGATTCTATAAAGATTGAAAGCTCTCTCACCTTTTTCTTTTAACTCTCTTGGCGACGTTTCGATACCCGTAACGAGCGAGTAAATCTTTGCCAGAAGTTCAATATTGGAGTATTTTATTTTAAGATCGAGTGTCTCGGCGAGATCTCCCCACAAAGCGTGAATTATGCATTCACCAAGACTGTTCATAACAGCCATGTGATCCTCCACGTGTTTGGCGTATCTCCCGACATTAAATGCTCCGTAGTTTGGTGTAGGGGAGAATACTTTTTCGAGTTCCTCTCTCGTCAAACCCATTCTCTCAGCATCTTTTCTCAGAAAATCCACATGCTTCTGAGGGCGTGTATACAGAGACTGGTGCCCTCCGTGATGCGGTCTGGTACCCGATAAATGTGTGAAAGCCTGCGGATGAAGAGTTGTTGTTCTTGCATCCTGTATCACATCAACTCCCTGAATTATACCCGTTCCCCACACATGTTCTTCTGGATTTAGACCCAATTTTCTGGCTACAATCCACCAGCCATCCGCGAGAACATCTCCAAATTCTCTTCTTTCGGCTATCATATTAAACAGTTCCAGATAGACATCAAATTCTCTTTCAAGCTTGATGCCAGTTTCTCTTTCAGTAATCTTGCCCTCCTCATAGAGTCTGGTCAGCCAGTTAACAATCTGGGAAGCTGTGAAAACACACATACCGGTTCTATTGCAGACATCCAGAAGTTTAATTGCTTCTCTCCAGTCTTTCAGTTCCAGTCTCTGACCCACTCTTGCCGGCTCAAACCAGAACCCGGTAAAAGTCTCCAAACCCCTGAATTTACCATCTTTTATCTTAAAATGATTTCTGCAGGGTACAGGGCAGAAGATATCACTCACGTTCTTCTCAACTGCTTCAAGGTATCTGTGATAACCGAATCTTTTCTGTGCCTCACTCCACGGCATAGTCCCCTCCTGTGCAAGTGGTCCTTGGAAAATGAAGCCAGCATTTATCCCTCTCTCTAAGTACTCGCGGAATCCCCAGCAGGACTGGTAAATATCGTTTCTCCAAGATTTTACCAGATTTTTGAGTTCTTCAGGTTTCGCAACCTTTATTTCTTTTGACCCCCTTACAACAATCGCTTTGAGATTTTTGGAGCCCATTACCGCTCCAAAGCCAAATCTACCAAGATGGCGGTGGTAATCCACTATTCCCATCGCNAATCTTACGAGATTCTCACCAGCCAGTCCGATTGTAAGAACGCCACAATTTCCGTATTTTTCTCTCAACCAGTCCGATGTCTGATAAGTATCAAGCTNTCTCCACAAAACTCCTGCATCACAAATTTCAACATCTTCATCATGAATTCTCAGATAAACGGGTTTATCTGACTTGCCCGTAATTACAAGGAAGTCGTATCCAGCTTTTTTGAGCATCAAACCGAATTTTGATGTTCCCGAGACTGCATTGTCAATGAAGTGTCTTCCTTTTTCATCTGGAATTGGTGTTTTGTACGTTGCAGTTATCTTTGTCGCACCAGGTACCTGTGTCCCCAAGAGCGCTCCCGTTCCAATTATAATCGGATTTTCAGGTGAAAATGGATCACTTCTGGGCTTCTGGAGCTCATAGTATAGCCTGACATTCACACCCCAACCACCAATAAAATCTTTGATAAGATCCGTATCAAGCGGTCTTGCTTCAACTCTTCCAGTGGTGAGATCTACGTACAGTATTGAACCAGCATAACCACATACAGTCATTTTTAAACCTCCCTTTTAAGTTTCACGACATTATTTTGTTATCTTTATAAAATTTATGCAGAATTCATGGTAAAATGACAATCCAAAACACTTTTCACGGCTCATGGAATACACACCAATACTTACATCGTTCTGCTAAGTATTGATATAACATGATAGTTTCGCATAAGTTTTTTAGTAGATTCAGCGAATTTTAATCGATGGAAATAAAACTTCAGTATGGAGACGGCTGGATTAACGTTGATCTGCCTGCCAAGCCAACTNTCGTCAGATACAACACGGAGATATTTCCGGGCATCAATTACTCCAGCAACCCACTTGAGCTTATCAGAAAAGCCATTGACAACCCCATAGGCGGTGAAAGTCTGGAGGATATTGTGGAGCGGGGCGTTAAAAAAGTTTCAATCTCATTTGATGATCCAACACGTCCGCCAAGTGTAAAAATCTCTCTGAAAGCGGTAATTGACAAACTGAACAGTCTTGGTATTCGGGATAGAGACATAGTTCTGATAAGTGCGAATGGAGCTCATAACAAATGGACACGAACTGAATTGCGTAACCATGTTGGTGATGAGATTTTTTACAGATTCTGGCCTCCAGAATCAACCGTTACCAGAATCTTTAATCACGACTGTACCCAGGATCTGGTTTATCTGGGAGAGACTGAATTTGGAGATATGGTTGAGTACAATAAAATACTGGTGGAAACAGACCTCCATATACACTGTGGAAACATCACCAGCATTGCATACGGAGGGTTTTCGGGACAGGGAATTGTAGTTGGGCTGATGGGGATTAAAACAGCCAATTCGCATCATGGAGCTCACATTTTCATGCATCCCGATGCCTGCCATAGTGATCCGAGTCCTGAGAAGAATATTTTCAGAAAACACAAACTTGCGTTTCACAGGAAGATAGAGGAACATACAAAAAACAGGATATTCTACGTAGACTGTATTTCCACCATGGACGGAATAATTGAAGCATTTGCAGGTTATGTTCCGGAACTGGAGAAACTTGAATATCCTGCTGCGGAGAAGCACTTCAGAGTTAAAGTACCTCAGGCGGATATTCTCGTAATTGGAACACCTTCCAGAATTACCTATGATTCTCTCGACAACCCGCTCATACTTGCTGCATATCTACTGTATCCACTTCGTCTTGCCAGGAAAAAGCCCTTGGTTAAAAAAGAAGGTGTGATAATCGCACCAGTTAAGTGTAGAGGTATATTCAGTGAAAAAAGACCGGGCGACGAAGAAGCTTTCAGACTTCTTGGTGACTACATTGATGTGGAAGAACTCTGGTTTGATAACATCGATTATTTCTGGAACAACTCAGAATATCTGTTCAAGTACAGATATCGCTATGCTTATGCTCCTTGGCACTGTCTCTGGGGAGCCACGAATCCGCTTGTCCTTCAGAATTTTGTGAGAGAGGTTCTGATCTTTGGGGATATTAAACCAGGAGTTATCAGACAGATAGGCTGCAAACCTGTTAAAAGCTGGGATGATGCCTGGAATCAGGCAGTAGAAATAGTAGGTCCGGATCCAGCAGTTACGGTTTTACCTGCCTTCTGGTCAGAACCAAAACCCGTATTTGATGTTTATTGAAGAGAGGTGAATTGATGAGTGAAATGAGCGAAATAGATGAGACAGGTTNTGTTAACCTGAGGGGGATAAAAACTCTTGGTGAAATGGTAAGGGGAAAACCCAAGTTAAATGTGAGAATACCATACATTTACACAAAGGTTCTGGAAAGAAATCAGTCCAAACCAGAAATCATGAGGCATGCAGAAGCGCTAAAAGCTGTTATTGAAGACCTTCCGGTTGTAATCAGACCTGATGAACTCATTGTTGGAACATTTGATTATTACGTTCCGGTTGTAATTCCAAGAATGGAAGGAAGTGGCATACGAATAAAGTGGGAAATTGATAAACTCCCAGAAAGAGAAACGAACCCAATCATCGTTACCGAAGAAGACATCAGAATGTTCAAAGAAATTCTCCCATTCTGGGAGAACCACAACGTGATGCTATATTCCCTTGAGATATGCGGCGAGGAGCCCTTTGAATTGATGTTCAGTGGTGGCCTTTACATTCTCACGGAGTTGGGAGGAGTTGCTCACGTTGTGATTGATTATCCAAGATTGCTTGAAAGGGGCCTCGGATATTACGTTCAAAAATGTGAGGAAATGATCCATAGATGCAGTAAACAGCTAAGTGCTGATCCATCAGCAGCAGATAAGATAGCATTTTACAAAGCTGTGAAGATNGTCTGCGAAGCCATAATCGATCTTGCTCACAGGTATTCTGATAAAGCTCTTGAACTTGCCAGAAAAGAGAATGATGCAAAAAGAAGATCTGAACTTGAAAAGATTCACAGAATCTGTAGAAAAGTACCTGAACATCCTCCTGAAGACCTGCATGAAGCTCTCCAATTCATATGGTTCATTCACATGGTCTTGCACATCGAAAACTTCGAACATGGAATTTCCTTTGGCAGAATGGATCAGTATCTCTACAGATACTATGATGGAGATTATGAAAAAGCTGTGAATCTTTTAAAGAACTTCTTTATGAAGACCAATGAAATTCTTGCTCTCTATGATTCCATCGCAACTCTGTACTTCGGAGGAATGGCAACAACACAAGGACTTGTTGTAGGAGGTGTTGATTCTGAAGGGTCTGATGCAACAAATGACCTCACCTACGCAGTAATCGAGGCAATTGGATCAAATAAACTTCCAAGTCCAAATCTGAATATTAGAGTGCATAACCGCACACCGGGAGATGTCTATCGGAAAGTTGCAGAATTTCTTGCAGAAGGCATCAATGCTTTNGGCTTTGAAAATGACGAAGTGATNATCAAAGCACTTATTTGGGATGGATGTAAAGTTGAAGAAGCAAGAGATTACTCCATCGTTGGTTGTGTTGGACTTACGACTTCCGGTAATGGGTTCAACAACACTGCTTCCATATTCTTCAATCTCGCCAAAGTTCTGGAGGTTGTTCTTGGCACGGATGAAACTTTGGCGAGAAAATTCGTGAAGACTGTAGAGAAAAAGTACACCAGCATTGATGAAATTATTGAGGAATATAAGTGTGCACTCAAAAAGTTTCTGGAAGTTGGCATAAGAGGAGCAAATGCCCTGCAAATCGCACACAGAGATTTGAAGCCCACTCCACTCATGTCACTCTGCATTGATGGTTGTTTTGAGAATGGTAGGGACGTAAATACAGGATCAGCGAGGTACAATTTCAGTGGGATACACTTTGCAGGCTTTGCAGATGTGGTTGATTCACTCGCTGCTATACATCACGCAATTTTTGAGGAAAAAATCGTTGATTTTGAAGAACTGGTAAAGGCTATCAGAAACAACTTCGATGGTTACGATTGGCTTCTTGACTACCTCAGATATCGCTGTCCCAAATACGGGAACGATGACGATAGAGCTGATTCGNTAGCAGTTAAANTATCAAATGCGATTGTTGAATCTCTGAGGGAATTTAGAAATGCACGTGGTGGCAAGTGGAGAGCTGGTGTGCATGCAATGACAACTCATGTTGGTTTTGGGTTGTTTACAGGATCTTTGCCGTCTGGAAGATTGAAGGGTAAAGCGCTTGCCAGAGATGCTGCCCCCACAATGGGGGGAGAAGAAGGCATGACTGCAACCATAAAGAGTATTTCCAAAATCGACTGGACAAAGTTCAGCAACGGAATTGCCTGCACGTTTACGATCCATCCAGATATTGCCAGAATCGATAACGGAAAACTCTTTGAGGGGATAATGAGAACTCTCGTCAAGTTAGGTGTGATGCACGCGCAGTTTAATTCCCTCTCTCCAGAACTACTGAAAAAAGCTCAGGAAAACCCAGAGAAGTATCAGGATTTACTTGTGAGGGTTTCTGGATACAGCGCCAGATTTGTTGACCTGCCACGGGAAGTTCAGGACGAGATAATTGGTCGGCTGTGTTACTGCTCATGAGTGTAGAAAAAAAAGGACTGATATTTGACATCCAGAGATTCTCACTCCATGATGGTCCCGGTGTGAGGACCACTGTATTCATGAAGGGTTGCCCTTTACGCTGCTGGTGGTGCCACAATCCAGAATCCCAACTACCCTATCCTGAGTTACTCCTTGATGCCGAAAGATGCAGCGTCTGCGGAAAGTGTGTGAAGGTATGTGACAAGAGAGCTGTTAAAGTGATTGATGGAGAGGTGGTTCTCTCGAGGGAGAAGTGTGATCTCTGCGGAAGATGCGTCGATGTCTGTCCCAGCAAAGCTATCAGCATCTGCGGAAAGTGGATGAGAGTGGAAGAAGTTGTGGAAAGAATTCTTAAAGACAGGGTTTTTTACGAATTTACCGGAGGCGGTGCTACAATTTCGGGAGGAGAGCCACTATCTCAACCTGATTTTCTCTTTGAGCTTTTAAAAAATTTGAAACTCCATGGGATTAACGTATGTCTGGACACATCTGGCTTTGCAGAAAGTAGAATTTTGCAAAAAGCAGCGAAATNTGTGGACATAATTCTTTACGATATAAAGACACTTGAACCTGAAAAACATCTGAAACTAACAGGCGTACCAGTGGAACCCATTCTGAAAAACCTTGAGCTTGTGATGGAGCATCAAAGAAAACATGAGATAGATCTGATTGTAAGAATACCACTTATCATGGGAGTAAACTTCTCGTCAGAAGAGGAGTTAACTGAAACCGTTCAACTGCTCTCCAAAAAAGGAGTTGGAAAGTTTGAACTTATACCCTATCACAGATTTGGTGAGCGAAAGTACNGGCTCCTTGGCAGGGAGTACAAACTGAACATAAAACCGCCTGGCATGAGTGATCTTTACAGTCTGAAAGAAAAAATGGAAATGGGACTTGAAGTTGAAATAAGAATTTCGAAGCCTATCATCGTTTAGAGCGTTCCACTAACAACTCGCAGGGTTGATAAAACTCCAAAGACCTGTCAGAATAAAGTTTGTGGAGGAGTTCAAAAATGTTCGACGGCCCCAGCATTCCAGCAAGATCAAAAACGCCCATACTGGTTCCGCTTCCCAGCTTACTTATGGCATTAATTGTTTCTTCATCTGCAATTCCATCCTGAAGTATCCTGAATGCCTCATTTATAACAGAAGTTAGGATCGGCATCACGTTGACATCATTTTTAGATTCAACAGTGCTGAGTTCTGGCTTATCGTTTTTCCATCTGTAAAAGCCAGCACCGGTTTTCCGACCCAGTTTACCCAATTTAACCATCTCTTCAAGTTTTGTCTCCAGGTCTTTTGGTAAGTTGAACCTTTCGCCATAAAATTCTTTCAAATTTCTGTGAACTGCCATAACAACATCGAGTCCGATCATGTCGCACAGTTCAAAGGCACCTCTTTCGAAACCGAATTTTTTGAGAGATACATCCACCTCTTCTGGATTTGCTCCTGAAAAGTGAGACTCCAGAGATGAAGCTACAAGCAATGCTGCCCTCAATCTGCTCATTACGTGCCCTCTGGACTCTTTTTTAAGTATAAATGGTTTTTTGTCAATTTCTTGAGCCATATGTGAAGCAGTATTGATGACACTTGCATCAGCCCTCTCCCCAGCTATTTCAATCACTCTCCTCGGGATGGGCGGATTTGCAAAGTGAAATAGTACGAGTCTTTCTGGATGACTCATTTCACGAGCAATCTCCTTTGGCATGTAAGAAGATGTGTTTGTCCCTATAACTGTGCTATCAGGGACATTTTTCTCGATTTCCTTCATCACCCTGATTTTATCCTCAAGAGACTCTTTTATTGTCTCAATTACAAAAAAGCACTCCTTTAAGTCCTCTATCTGAGTCGAACAGAACACGTTTCTGTCGAGATTTGGATTACGGAGCTGCCCATCATTTAGCAGTAGCTTAACTGATTCTTTTTTAATTCTCGCCATTGCCTTTTGAAGCGCTTTATCACTTATGTCAATGAGAGTCACACTATATCCCGCGTTCGAAAAGAGAGCAGCTATATCGGTGCCCATTACACCAGCGCCAACAACTCCAATTTTGTTCATATTTGATTGTTCATTGAAAACTTTTTAAGGGTTGGCAGAAATAGAGGTGAAAGAATGCTACNTGGTACTCACTGGANTCTCATTTTCTAAGCATTAATTGGCATAACAAATATATATCTTAATAATGACCAATTTTATGGATGATGACAAAGTCATTGTCTGTGTTGCTCCTATCGGTTCTGTTACTGCCCCATGGAAAAGCCCCTATCTCCCATTAACTCCTGACGACTTTGTGAAGGAAACTGTTCGGTGTTATGAAGCGGGGGCATCGATAGTCCACATTCATGCCCGCGATCCAAAGACGGGCCTCACATCGCCCGACATGGAGTCTTACAACCATCTTGTCAAAAGAATAAAAGAAGAATGCGACATTATAACTCAGATAGGAGGGGGCCTCGGACCTTATGTGGACTCCAATGGCACCTTAAAGCTTCCGTCTCTCGAACAGCGTTTGAAGATTCTGGATATTGACCCAAAACCAGACATGGTTACAGTTAACCTGGGGACGTTTGATTTCACCGCTGAGGGAGTAACGATGACGTTCCCCAATCCACCAGATTTTAATAAAAAGTTGATAGAAGGTGCTTTTAAAAGAAAAATAGGGCTTGAATTTGAAATATACGATGTCTCGCATCTCTACAACGCTTATTACCTTTCAGAAGAAATTCCCGAAATAAGAAGAAATCCCCCACATATGAGTTATGTGTTCGGCATCAGAGGCGGTCAGCCAGCGACTGCAAAGCAGATGATTCACATAGTCGAGGAGGGAGGAAAGCTCTTCCCCAATGCAGGCTGGCAACCTGTCGCTATTGGTCGCAACTGCTTCCCACTTCAAACACTGGGTTTGATACTGGGATGCGACTGTGTGAGAGTTGGTATGGAAGACGTTTTACATGTTTCCAAGGGTGTTCTGGCGAAGAGTAATGTGGAGCTGGTTGAAAAGATCATCAGGATCATAAGGGAACTTGGACGGGAGGTTGCAAGTGTTGACGAGGCCAGAGAGATCCTTCAACTGAGATAGTTGGAATGGTGTGAAAATGCGGACCGAGCAACCCGAAAAGAAACTGAAACGGGAAGTGTCTCTTCTTGAACTTGTATTTTTCAGTATTGGTCTGAACATAGGGGGTGCGATTTTTGTTCTCGTTAATGTTGCTGCGAAAGTCGCCGGCACAACTCTATTACTTTCCCAGCTTTTCTCCATTGCGATTCTTGGAGCAGCTCTCATACCCTATTCCTACATGGCATCTTATTTCCCGGTAACTGCTGGGAGNTACAGNTACGGAAAATACGCCAATCCGTACCTTTCCGCAACAATTACAATTATTATAGGTATATGTATGTGGATTGGTGGACTTCCCCTTTACGCCCTCGCAGCTGGAAAGTATCTCAGCGCCCTTCTTCCCGCTGTAGATCCAATCTTCTGGGGTGTTGCCATACTCACACTGTGCCTTGTGATAAATATTGTTGGGATTAAACCCACAGCCTTCTCTCAATTTCTACTGACTTTCATTCTGATTTCCTGTATTCTGGTGTTTATTCTGGCCGGAGTTTACAAAATAGACGTTAAAAACCTGCAGCTTCAATCACCGATGGGGGTTCTCGGGACAGTTATAGCCTCAGGTCTTCTTTTCACTTTATGTGCCGGTGGACTGTGGGTTATTGACCTTGGAAGTGAAATCAGAGCACCGGGTAGAGCATACAGAATTGGATTACCGATTGCAATCGGTACGGTTTTTCTGATAACTCTGCTGGTTGAAATTGTTGCCCTGGGAACGACACCTGCGAGTATGCTTGTTGGAAAGACTCTTGTTGAAGCTGCGTCCAGATTCATGTCCGAGCAGCTTTTAGTAATCTGGGTACTTGCAGCTATCCTTGCAATTTTCACTACAATAAATGCGGTTTTTACAATCATCAGCCGAAATGTGATTGTGCTCTCACAGGATGGAGTGTTCCCAAAACTTCTCTCTGTGGTCAACGACAGGTACAGAACNCCACATAATGCTCTCATTCTATCCTATTTGATCGCACTCATACCCGTAATACTGAATGTGTCATTGCTTCAGCTTGGTGCAGTGTTAAATCTTGGAATGACACTTCAGTTCTCCATTGTTCTGCTCGGAGCTTACAAACTGTCAAAAGATGGTCTGCTGCCTGGAAAAGTGAGTCCTCCGTCAATGTTTGGATTCTTGGGAGGAATTCTGTCGGCAGCCGTTCTGTTTCTGGTGATAGATATCACTTACAAGATTGTACTTCTGGCCTCAGGGGTCCTGATCTTCGCAGTACTGTACAAAAAGGTAAGAATTCGAAATGACCTGCTTGAAGTTGCGAAAGAAGCTAAATTAGATAAATCATAGAATTCACTATGAAACTTGGGCTGGTGATCAACCCAACTGCAGGAGGTGGACTCACGCGAGATAAAATAGATCTGATCAATTCTGTCGTCAGAAAACTAAATCCCGATCTAATTCTAACTTCCACTAAAGCTGTGAATGTTGGAGTTCAGGGTTTTAAAATTAAAGAGGTACCTGTTAGAGTAAAAAGAGACAGAACCGACACGACTGAACTTGTGAGAAAACTGGATGGAAACGCAGATCTGATACTTATTTTTGGAGGTGACGGAACCATGAGTGATGCAGCCTCAGTAAGACCCGAAACTCCTCTGCTATGCATAGGAACAGGGACGACAAACGTTAGTCCTGTTTTGTGCAAACCTGATTTTAAGCCTAACCAACTCAAAAAGGTGAAAGTTCGAGGGCTTGAACTGAGAACTGAAGATGATAGAAGAATAGCATTTAACGATGTTGTTGTGGGTTCGACGATTCTCGCAACAGTTGATGGTAAGAGGGTACAGGTCGATGCCAGAAGTTTTATGAGAGGGAAGAAAACAGTTGCACTTCCAAGAAAGTTTAAAGCAAGAATTGAGGTTGGTGGAAGAGTAATTGAGGGTANGTTTGGGAACGTGTTTATTTCTCTGCTGGATGACAGGTTTCTCGGGAGGGGAATTACAGGGGGAGTTTCTCTATCCACGTTTCTTGGTTTTAAAGGTGTGATAGCGTGCGTCAGTGAAGGAGTAATAGTATCCACTTATACAAAAGACGAGGTTCGGAGAATTGAGCCTATAATAACCTCCACGATGAGTTTTGATGATGAAGTTGTAGTCATTTGTTCTGATGAAGTCATTTCGTGTGATGGAAATCCTGTAACCACTGGATATGCGGAGGTACAGGTTGTGGAAGATGCTGTTACGGTTATGAAAGAAATTGAGTGACACGGAAAATTATATAATTGAAGATGGTGAAAATTTGTCGTAGTGGAGAGGTGTCACAATGGCGAAGTATCAATGCACGGTTTGTGGATATATCTACAATGAAGATGAAGGTGACCCTGACAGCGATATTCCTGCCGGTACAAAATGGGATGACCTGCCAGATGACTGGGTCTGCCCGGTTTGTGGAGCAAGCAAAGATGAGTTCGAAAAAATAGAGGACTGAGTTATTTTATTTTTTATATCCCTTTTCTAATTCTAACATCGTTTTCCTTGAAAAATAGCGAGGAGGGGAGTGGCGGCCGTAAGCCCCCTTCTGTTCTGGCGGCATCAGTCTAAGCGGCAAGCACCTTGCACCGGCGAGGTCGGCACGTTTCACCCCGCTACGGGTGATCTCATCCTTTCGGACTCATCGCATTTCCCCGCGCGGGTATCGTTTCTGTGCCGGAGCCATGCCTCTCGGCATAGCCCCTTGCGGAGCCTCGCCTTTTGTGGTGGGGGGACTTTCCTCCTCTCGGTAAGCCGCCCACCGCCGCTCCCCCCAGAAGAGTATCTTGGGCAAGATATAAACATTTTTGGGAACCGTATCTGGTTGGTTATAACTCACCAAATATCAATTCATATCCAGAATTAAATTTTTAATTTTTCAGATTTTTTAGTAAAACCTTTTAAAGCGTAGCCAATGTGATTGAGTGTATGATCTGGCAGGGAAGAAGCAGAAGGCGCTATACAGGAAAATTGCTTAGACCATTCAGAAAGAAGAGAAAATACGAGATGGGAAGAGAACAGGTTGAAACACTGATTGGAGAGAGGAAGATTAAAAAGGTAAGAGTAAGAGGTGGAGGATTCAAGCTCAAACTATTTTCAGATATGTATGCCAATGTTTATGATCCCCGTCAGAGGAAAGTGGTTAGAGCGGTGATTAAAAGTGTAGTTGAGAATCCCGCCCATGTTCACTATGCCAGAAGGAATGTTGTGACAAAGGGAGCTATAATTCTGACAGATATTGGAAAAGCAAGGGTTACAAACAGACCGAGTCAAGAGGGNGTTATTAACGCTGTACTGGTAGAATAGGGGGGTGCCGATAAAAAACATTACTGCGGTGACGGCGGGATAACTGATACCGATGCACCGGCACCCCAATACTAAGTTTGGAGATTAAACTAATTAAAATTTTTGGTCGAAATTAACATTCCTGGGGATTTATTCTAAGTAGCTAACAATAAATCGTTGAGTTTTGTACTCCGCAAAGATTGAGTCGAGTCTCTCTATATCCCAACAGAGCCCAGAAATCTGCTAAACGCTGATAATGAGTACTTCTTTCTCAAATTCTCAGTATCTCCATAAATTTTTATATTGTTCATTTCGATTCCAAATTTTTCTGCTGCAAATCTAATATGTGGAACCTCTTTTACTTCAAAACCCATAAGTGTTGCAGCGACAGCATCAGCTGCGATGCCACTATTACTNGCTATCATAACTCCATGCTGAACGGGCTTTGTTCTCGACTCAGATCTTTCTCCACCTGTTATACCATCAATGATTACAAGAGATGGATTAAAAACCCTCAGGAGATCAACAAGCTTTTTGTGAATGTTCGGATGCATGTAAATTGCCGGTTTTTTGAGAAAACCCATGTTGTTCTTTATGCTCAGAGTGACCTTTGTAAGATGGTGCACTTTCATTTTAGGAACTGATATAAACTTCATCTCTCCTCTGGCAATCTTGAGAGACGTTTTGGCAACCTTAATTTCAGTCAAAGCTTCTCCATCCACATCAATTTTCACAAACTCATCCCGGTTGAGGTTTATACATTCTGCATACCTGTGAAGACCAAAAGCCTGAAAGCATTTTTCCGCTGAATCCCTGTAAAACCCTCCCTCTACCACTGTGCTTTTTACTCCTAACTCACTTAAGACGTCGAGGATAGTCTTAACAACTTCTGGGTGGGTTATACATCCGTTTTCGGGACGATCAAACTTCAAAAAATTTGGTTTAATATAGGCCTCATTCAGGTCAGGTTTGAAAAAATCAAAAACCCTTTTAATGAAGGGTTTAAGGTCGGAGTAGGTGTCGACCCTCTCCACAATTACTTTCATGGCTTAAAACTCAAGACCACCTTCCTATGTCCAGAGTCCTGTTTGTTTTGCTTATACTTCCGTCTCTGTCACTCAGTTCCATTATAGCTCTGATTGCATCAACGTTCTCTGGAACAACAATTGCCTCCTGATGAACTGCCTGAGTAATAAACAGATCATTTCCGTCAATCGCTATTGAATCTCTCCAGACAACATTTTCAAAGAGGTCGTATCTCATTCTCAGTTCTCTCGCATATTCAATCACTTTGGCAGTTGATGTAAACCCATCTTCCTTGGAAACGAGCATTATTCTTGGTTCCCTCTCAAGAACGTCTATGATTGCATCCACGCTCACAGACTCTTTCAGCTCAACACAGAGTGAGTGAACNTGCATGAGTGTAGTTGGCAGCTTAAATGCGGTGGTAACTATATCTACGTCAGGGAGTACAGTCTTTACATCAGGTCCGTGGTGCGATGGTACTCTCACAGGATCGGGCATAATTCCATTGACAAGACCTTTTTTGTCTTCTTTTGGATCAACGACCCTTCTCAGCATCGTGGCCCTAATTCTACCGATTTTAAAGTTTGTCTTCAGGAGGTATATCAATCTGGTAAGTCCAGTTGTATTGCAGCTAACGACCCTGACGTATCTCTTACCTCTCGCCACGTCATAATTTGCGAGAGCGTTGAACGAAACGTCTGCTACATCCTTCTTTTCCCCTCCTTGGAAAATCGCTTTAACATCCATTTTATCGTAATACTTTGATCTGTTTTCTGCACCTACTTTATTTGGAGAACAGTCGATGACGACATCGGCTTCTTTAATCAAGTCTTCAACAGTNCCAAGAACCTCGATTTCCGCCTTCTCAAAATCCGACTTGTTTTCTGGTTTTGCAAGGTAGAGTCCGTATCTTTCTGCTGCGAGTCGTGCTTCAAAGTCCGGACGCGTTTTAGTTACTCCAATTACCTCCATGTCGTCCTGAAGACTCACAGCATCAGCAACTCTCTTTCCGATTGTTCCATATCCGTTTATAGCAACTTTAACCTTCATCTAATCCCTCCAGAATTATTTTATGCCCGATAAGATCCATCTCCACAATCCTACCTTTTATTTCGGCGTACTTGCCCAGTATATCCCACATTTTAACTTTATCNCCCTGGATAATAATTCTCACAACATCCTCCATAAAGGGGCTGTCACTTCCAGTTACATAGACTCTGGATTCACACATGTCGTGCCTCGGTTTATGCGGTAATTAAAATTTTAGTTCTCAACCTATTCAGGCCCTCTCTCGGATAAATCAGAAACCTGGATTTTACCTGAAAACGGAAAAATTTTTGAGTTTACTGCTCGGAATTTACATCGTCACCATCTGTGCGTGCAGACAGTCTCCTATCTTCAAAACTCTGTCTTTATCTACGATTCCTATGCTGATTGCAAGCTCCACCGCTCTTTTACCGGTTATATTTGCAATTGTGGCCTTCCTGAGAGCGTTTTTAACCTCTTCCTCTCCAACCTCTCTGTCTCCGTAAAAATCCTCTTTTACTTCAATTTTAAGGTTCCCTTCTCTGAACGTTCTGCCAACTAACTCAGAATCGCAAACAGCTACGAGAATTTCTCCCCTGACTCGATACACTTTCAATCTAAACATTGGAGATTGCTGGTTTTAGATGTTCCTCACTGGATGTTTTGCACCACATGCGAGGCAGCGAACCATCAGGACTCTTTCCTCTTTGATGAACTCTGTGTCCGGGGCTCCGCACTCCTTACAGAGTACATAAATTCTAACATAGTCGTTAATTTCTTTCTGAACTTCGTCTTTGGTGAACTTACCCTGAAGAATCAATCTTCCATTATCTATAAAACCAGCTGTTCCAAGAGACTTAACGAGATACTTGTAAAGATGCTCCTCATTTCTGTTGAGAGCCTTTGCTATCTGGGAAAAGTTCTTGATCGTCGTTCTTGCTCCTTCTCTCATTACACTGGCTTCAGGTATCTCAAATCTCTCTCTTTTCACTATTTCCTTCTTTGAGAGTTCTTCAAAGGCTCTCTCTAACAACTCCTCATATCCTTTCATCAATGTAACTCATCTCAACCCGTTATATACTTTACCAGCCTACATCGTTTATTTATCACTGTACCTCACCAGCCATCTTGTCAGCAACCCATCTCCCAGCTTTTCGATATGAGCAAGTTCCAGTTTTAATGGTGGAATAAAAGAGGATCCATCACATATTGTTGGAGATTTCTCTCCACCAATAATCAGTGGAGCGTAATAAATGAAAACTTCATCAACAAGTTCCTCCTTTAAAAGAGAGTGGATAAGAGTTCCTCCACCCTCTACCATAAGCCTCCTGACGCCCCTCCACCAGAGAAATTCAAGGAGATTCTTTAAATCCACCCTTTCTTCACCAAAGACAACAACCTCAGCATACTTTTTTACTTCTCGAACCCTCTCTACATCCGCGGAACTGGACACTGCAACAACGGTCTCCGCCTCATCATTCAAAACCCTTGAAGTAACAGGAATTCTGCACTTGCTATCCACAACAACTCTCAGCGGGTTTTCNCCTTTACTCTCCTCTTTTCTTTTTGCTCTGAGTTTCTCACTCTTTACTGTGAGGCTGGGATCATCTGCAATTACTGTTCCAATTCCAACCATTACAGCGTCTGACAGTGCTCTCAGTTCGTCAACTCTCTGTAAATCCTCCTCGGACGAAATTCTGAGTTGTATCCTCCTCTCATCGCTTATCTTACCATCTGCACTCGCTGCCACATTAATGAAAACAAAGGGTTTCATTGAAAGTAGTAGGTTGAGAAGTTAATAACATTTAACTCGTAGTATCAAATTATTCGCAACCTTGAATTTTCAGAACTCAGCACAAATCTCTGGGCATCTCACTAACACTTTAAACTGTTTTTGATGTCACTAACAAAAACTTAAACATCAGAAGAGAAAGCATTCACGATGCCCTCGATCATGGTAGGGGGAAGTACAAGCAGCGCTGGAAAGAGCACCCTCGTAGCTGCTATCTGCAGAATTCTTGCAAAGAGGGGTTACGATGTGGCTCCTTTTAAAGCGCAGAATATGAGTCTTAACTCTTTTGTGACGAAAGATGGTGGTGAAATTGCAATTGCACAGGCTTATCAGGCGTTTGCAGCCGGAATAGAACCCGATGTGAGAATGAATCCGGTACTTTTAAAGCCGAAAGGAGACTTTACTTCACAACTGGTCGTTATGGGAAAAGCTGTGAAAGATATAAACGCGAAGAATTTCTTTGTAGAAACTGAACAGCTAAAAAAAGTGGTTAGGGAAGCATATCTGAGCCTCGAGGAGGAATTTGACTATATTGTAATTGAGGGTGCTGGTGGAATGGCTGAAATCAACATTTACGATAGAGACATTCCAAACATCTACATGGCAAGACTTGCTAAACCGAAAATAATAATTGTAGGAGATATAGATAGAGGAGGTGTTTTTGCTTCTCTTTATGGGACATACAAGCTTTTACCAAACGACATCAGGAAAATGGTTACTGGTTTTGTAATAAACAGGTTGAGAGGGTATAAAGATATATTAGACACAGGAATCAGAAAACTTGAGACCCTCTGTGGTGTTCCAGTTCTTGGAGTGTTGCCGTATCTGGAGGGTGTATTTCCATCAGAAGATTCTCTAAATATATCAGAGTGGGAGGAAAACAAAGATGCCTGTATTGGCATAATAAAACTTCCAAGAATTTCAAATTTTACTGACTTTGAACTATTGAGGCAGATTGCCACTTTCGTCCATCTTAAAGATAGTATTGAAAGGTTTGACATTGTAATACTTCCCGGCAGTAAAGATACGATTGCTGATCTCAAAGCGCTTAAGAATTCAAAAGTTGGGGAGGAGTTGAAAAAATCGGTAGGAAGGAAGGTTATAATTGGTATATGTGGGGGATATCAAATGCTTGGAAGAGAAATTGTAGATTTTGGCGTTGAACACGGGTTTTTGAGGGTTAAGGGATTTGGTTTGCTTGATACAATCACAAAATTTGAAAGGTATCGGAAGATTACAGAGCAGGTTGAAAGAATAGTTACCGGGAACGCTGAGATTTTGAGAATTCTGAGAGGGGAAAAAGTCTGGGGTTATGAAATACACAAGGGGGTAACCGAATCCAAAAACCCAATTCTGGAAGACGAAGGATGTGCCAGTGAGGATGGTACATGCTGGGGAACGTACCTCCATGGACTGTTCTGGAATGACAACGTTTTGCGGGCAACTGGAAAATATATTGGTTTTGAAATAAAACAAACTCCAAGCTGGACAAACGGGATTAACAGGGTTTCCGAAATTGTCGAAAAATGTCTTGAGCAATTTGGGATTTGGTGATGTATTACGCAATGTCTCTCGATGTGTCTATCTGTACTCCCTCCTCGACATAGAATCTGAAGAATTCAGTTATGGGCTGTTTACCTCTCAGCTTCGGAATTGCAAACTTACTGACTATCTTTTCTCCCATCCTTGATGCTTCAATGTCGAACACAACATCAGATAGATCGAGGACTTTCTTCACAACATTTGTAGGGTGGAGATCTTTGATCAGGTAAATATAGGCAAGATTTCTTGTTTCTTTGGTGAAAACATACAACTTGTTCAGCAACCACTCTTTCAACCCCCACTCAACATTCAATTGAAGGAAAAAAGAGATGGAATCAATTATGATAACACATTCCTCTCCATTTTCCTGTATTTTTGAAAGGTTCTCATCAACAAAATCAAATATCTCTTTATCTCGGTATCTGTCCTCGACTATAAACTGCCCATAATCATTCAGAAAATACTGGGAGTAAACATCCACAAAATGAACTGTGTCCGTGCTGAGCCCGAGCATTCGCATATCGCGGAGAATATACGCCGGGGCTCTGCTTGTGTTGAAGTAGTAACTCTTAACCACGCTGGCAAACTGGTACAGGAAAGCCTCTGGCATTGCTATGGGGTCAGCGTACAAACATACCAGACTACCTTCGGGCAATCCTCCATCGAGTCGTCTGTCGAGTAGAATTATTCCGGTTGGAATCGTCGCAGGTTTTGTTATCGTTTTTTCCTGCAAAGCTTCCATTGAATACCCTTTAAACTCGGTCTCATATATATTTTACCGTTAAAAGTTTCGTTCCTCAAAAAAATCTGTCGAATATTTTTGAATTCTGGATATATGGTTGAAAAATTTTGGTGAATATCNGAGGACATCATAAAACTATTTAAAACCCTTTCATAGCCTACGCTTGGTGGTGAAGATGGAGAAGATTCAGCTTGGCATGGTTGTTGCCGAATTCAACAGGGACATAACTTACATGATGGAGATTCTTGCTAAAGAACACGCAGANTTTCTCGGAGCTGAGATTACTGATATAATTCGTGTCCCTGGAACGTTTGATGTACCTATTGCTGTTAAGAGGATTCTTGAAAAGTCTAATGTGGATGCTGTTGTTGCAATTGGGTGTGTGATTGAAGGTGAGACGGAGCATGATGAAGTCGTCGCTCAGCATGCTGCAAGAAAGATCATGGACCTCTCCCTCGAGTACAACAAGCCCGTAACTCTTGGTATAAGTGGTCCCGGTATGGGAAGAATTGCAGCTACAGAAAGAGTTGACTATGCAAAGAGGGCTGTGGAGGCAGCGGTGAAACTTGTAAAGAGGTTGAGAGAATATGATACAGCGAGGCGCTAACAGAATTGAAGTTGTACAACCATCAGCAACTCTAAGAATTTCCACGATGGCCAAGCAACTTGCCAGGGAAGGGAAAGACGTTGTAGACATGAGTGTCGGAGAACCGGATTTTGTAACCCCGTCTTTCATCATGGAAGAAGCATACAGGGCTATGAAGGAGGGAAAAGTTTTCTATACACCTTCTCGTGGTATTCCAGAGTTACTTGAAGCTATTGCTGAAAAACTTAAAACTGAAAATAAAATCAATGTGACTTCAGAAAATATTATTGTAACGCCTGGAGCAAAGTATGCAATTTTTGAAGCCATGATGTGTTTGATTCAGGAAGGAGATGAAGTCATTCTGCTCGATCCATCGTGGGTTAGTTACGAGGCATGCATACTGATGGCTGGAGGAAAACCTGTTTGGGTACCGCATAATGAGGATTTCCAGGATGCACCCATAGAGGACTACATCACAGGAAACACGAAAATGATTGTGATAAACACACCGAGCAATCCTCTTGGTGTTGTTTATCCAGAAGAATTCCTGAAAAAAGTAAGAGACCTTGCAGTTGATAGAGACATTCTTGTAATGTCAGATGAAATCTACGAGAAGATAATATTCGAAGGTGTGCATTTGAGTCTCGCTTCTTTGGATGGCATGGCTGAAAGAACGATAACTATCAACGGATTCTCCAAGACCTATTCAATGACAGGATGGAGACTGGGGTATGCAGCGGCTCCAGAGTGGATAATTCAGAGAATGAACAGGATGCAATCACACTCTGTCAGCCATCCAACCTCATTTGTCCAGTACGCGGGAATTGCAGCATTAAAAGGCGATCAGAGCTTCATTCACAAGATGAATGCAGAATTTAAGGCAAGAAGAGATATGATAGCAGAGAAACTTCAGGAGCTCGGAATTGAATTTGCTCCACCAAAGGGGGCATTCTACATCTTCATGAACGTTGAAAGAGATAGCAATGAGTTCTGCGAGGAGTTTCTGAAGAAAGAACACGTCGCTGTTACACCGGGATCTGCTTTTGGGATCTCCTATCGAACGTGGGTAAGATTGAGCTACGCGACGTCGAGAGAAAGGATTTCCGAGTTTCTGAAGAGATTAGAAAGATTTATGGGTTGATTCACTATGTAATTTT
>Ga0180908_1077_pt1 | contig 26500 bp, 26 predicted proteins | sample Deesub1362A_J573_FD_124169 | JGI IMG/M metagenome (GOLD analysis project Ga0180908, IMG submission 124169) | Archaeoglobus sp. JdFR-41 | reverse complement strand
CCCCATGAAGGCGTGAACGGAGGGATTGTATGAGTGAATTTGAGCAGGCGAAAAAATTCCTTGAAGAAAACAACGTGAGACAGGTACTCTGCACGTTTTCTGATGTAAGAGGGTATCTACAGATGTTCTCGATTCCTGCTAGGGAGTTTACGGAGGGAAGTGCTTTTGAAGATGGAATAGGTTTCGATGGCTCATCCGTGAGAGGGTTCAAGACAATCGAAGCGAGTGACATGGTCTGGAAGGCAGATGTTTCCACGCTCAAGATTGTTCCATGGATAGACGATCCGGTACAGAAAACTGCCATAATGTTTGGTAATGTGTATGAAGCTTGGGGTGCGGAGATAGCAGAATGCGATCCGCGTGGCTACGTTGCTAAGAGACACGAAGACATGCTCAAAAACGAGGGGATGTCTGCAATATTCGGCCCAGAAATTGAGTTTTTTGTATTTGAAAACGTTGATTTCACGAGACTTGGCTGGGATCTCTGGGTCTCACCCAACGGAGGAGCTGGCGATTCGTGGGGTCCACCAAGAATAATGCCAGAAAGCAGTGAAATGGAGAGTGGCTATTTGATCAGGCCTAAAGAGGGTTACTTCAGAGCTCCGCCTGAAGATACAACCGTTGAATACAGGAACGAACTGGTTTACCATCTTGAGCAGCTTGGAGTGATGGTTGAGTATCACCATCATGAAGTTGCGACCGCCGGACAGGTAGAGCTTGATTTCAAGCCAAAGCAACTAGTAGATGTCGGTGATGCATTCTATCTCTACAAATTTGCTGCGAAGAACATAGCTGCGATGCATGGGCTGTATGCCACGTTTATGCCAAAGCCGCTGTATTTGGATAATGCAAGTGGAATGCACACTCATCAGAGTCTGTGGAAAGGTGAGCCATTCAGCGGTGAGGCTTTGTTTGCCGATCCCGATGATGAATATATGCTCAGCCAGAAAGCTCGCTACTACATTGGCGGTTTGCTGGAGCATGCAAAGGCTTTAACAGCTCTCAATGCACCAACCGTAAACAGCTACAAGCGCCTCGTNCCGGGATTTGAAGCTCCGATCTACATCTGCTGGAGCCCGAGAAACAGATCTGCACTTGTTAGAGTTCCCATGTACGTGAAGAAGCCCTCGGCTATCAGAGTTGAGTACAGAGGAGTTGACCCGAGCTGTAATCCGTATCTCGCAATAACCGCTCAGCTTGCGGCGGGTCTTGATGGTATAAAGAAGAAAATTGAGCCTGGCGATCCACTGAGAGCAGATGTCTATGAGCTGTCACCGAAAGAGAAGAGAGAACTTGGAGTTGGAGAGTTACCGACTACACTGAGGGATGCTCTTGACCATCTCGCCAGTGACGAGGTCATACAGAAGGTTCTCGGTTCACATATATTCGATGCCTTCATGGAACTGAAGATTGACGAATGGAACCAGTATTGCCTCTACATAACACCTTGGGAGTTCATGAAGTATTTTGATATTTAANNTTTTTATTTTTTAAATATTGTGATATGAATTTTTGGAAACTGTAACATCTTAATTCCTAAGATGTTAAAAAAGTATATGGGTTTATCGAAATTGGGGTTGTTTTACGNAATTTCTGGATTTCCCGTGGTCTTTAAGAGTTATATAGGGGTCCTCCTTCACATGGTGTTGTACTTTGCCGTTAATGGCATAGACTACTATATGTACACGTATTTGAATGTAGATTCCGAATTCTTAAGAATTGTCCACCATAAGTTGTATCTCCTCTCAGACGCTTTTATGGTAGTATTTAATCCGGTACTCTTTATTGGTATTAAATTTGAGTTACACAATACAATCACTCTCTCTGTTGCATATCCCTTCATAGTAGCACTTATAAGCTGGATTAGGAGTTAAGAAGCNTACCACGCGAACCCAATTCCCTTCTGGATAGGAACCTCTTGTTTGGAGCCTTAAAAATCTGTGTCGTAGGATTACTAAAGAACGATATCAGAGGACGATTTCATGGCTGAAAATTTGAAAGTACAGTGATGCAAGACGTTCCGGATATCGATATCCTCATTGCATGTTTTAGATGATGCAGAAATTTTAACTTTTGATGAGATTCCATTGAAAGGACTTGGATTTTAAAATAGTGATTCTGAATAAGTGGAGTAAGTAATAGACTACCAGGGAACGTATCTATTCGTTATTGGTAACCTCCTGTCCTTACCAAAAGCTCTTGGTGTTATTTTGATTCCTGGAGGTGCTTGACGGCGTTTGTACTCATTTCTGTCAACCATTCGAATAATCCTCCTAACCAGTTCCTCATCGAAACCTTCTGCAACGATTTCGTGAAAGCTCTTATCCTCCTCAATATAAGCTTTGAGAATCGGATCTAAGATAGAGTAAGGCGGAAGATCGTCCTCATCTTTCTGCCCTTCTCTGAGCTCTGCTGAAGGTGGCTTCTCAAAAACTCGTTTGGGTATGATTTCTCTTCCAGCCCTCTCATTGACATGTCTGGCAATTCTGTAAACCATTGTTTTAAAGACATCTTTTATAACTGCAAATCCACCCGCCATATCGCCGTAGAGAGTTGCATAGCCAACGCTCATTTCACTTTTATTTCCGGTTGTAAGAACGAGGTAACCAAACTTATTGGAGAGAGCCATCAGGATGTTACCTCTTATTCTTGCCTGTATATTCTCCTCAGTAGAATCCCACTCTTTCCCTTTAAAAGTGTCAGCAAGTTCTTCCAGATAAATGTCGAAAATTCTTGAAATACCAATTTTAACGGTTTTTATATTTAAATTTGCAGCAAGCTGTTCTGCATCTTCAATGCTACTTTCAGATGTGAATTGTGATGGCATAATAACCCCAATAACGTTCTCACTGCCAAGAGCCTCGACAGCTATTGCTGCCACAAGTGATGAATCAATTCCTCCACTCAGACCGATCAACACCTTTTCAAAACCATTCTTTCTTACGTAATCTCTCGTACCAACAACGAGTGCTCTGAAGATCTCCTCCTCAATAGNTAGTTCATCCTGTGATTCCGTTTTAACTTTAAGTCCATCTTTTGATTTATTTGCATTTCTCACTCTGTTGTAGACTTCTATTCTTGAAATTTCACCAACTTTTAATTTCTCTTTTCTTCTTCTTGGATCATGGAGTCTTTTCCTGAGCACAGAGCTCAAATTCAAATCTGCTATCAGTAAATCCTCTTCAAAGACTTTTGCTTCAGCGATTAGATTACCATCACCATCGAAAATCATGCTACCTCCATCAAAAACAAGCTCGTCCTGTCCACCAACGAGATTCACATATGCAATATACACAGCATAATCTGAAGCTCTTGTTGACAACATTCTCTTTCTGAAATCCCGTTTTCCAGCATGGTATGGTGAGGAAGAAATGTTGATAAGCAAATCTGCTCCATTTAAACTCTGAATCAACCCTGGACCGTCTGGATACCATATGTCCTCACAGATGTTAACACCAACATTCACTCCGTCTATGACAAAGAGGTTCGGCTCTTTACCAGCCTGGAAGTACCTCTCCTCATCAAAAACGCTGTAATTTGGGAGAAACATCTTCCTGTAAACACCCTTTAACTCTCCGTTGTGTATTATGGCTGCCGCGTTGTAAATGTCATCCTCTGCATCGACGAATCCCACAACAGCGACGATGTCTCCCGTGTCCTCGATCACCTCTCCAAGTGCGTTTAAGTTATCCTCAATAAACTGGGGTTTCAGGAGGAGATCTTCTGGTGGGTATCCGGTTAAAACAAGCTCTGGAAAGCAAACTATATCCGAGCCCCTTCTCTCAGCTTCTTTGATATTTTCAACGATCTTTTTGACGTTATAATCAAAATCACCCACAACTGGATTAACCTGTGCCAGAGCTATGCGGAGGTTTTGCATGGAAATTGTCTGAGTTGGGTGATAAAATTTTGACGATCATGAATTTCAGTTTATGGTGGTTGAATCCCGTTTAAGTAAAATTAAATTACCTCGGAAAAAGTCTTTAAGTGTGATTGAACTGGTAACTGGATCNACAAATCAGAGTTTAAGTGTGGTCATTGTACTGCTGGTTTTACTGGCAGTTNTCTCCATCTGTGCAGGTACTGCAGAATCAGCTGTAATATATGGCCAAAGTTACTCATGGGAAACACTTGAGCCTNTCGGTAATGTGATAATNACTTTACTGAAAAACGGCACAAGTATTCAGCAGATAGTTTCAAAAGATGGGAGCTATTCCTTTGAAGTTGCACCGGGTAATTATGTGATTCTGGCAAAACAGACAGAACTGAATCTGATAGCAAAAGAGAATGTTNCAATAACCTCAGACGTTACTTACAGATACGATTTAATTCTTTTTCCCAATCTTAAAGGAATGGGAATAAATATTACCAGTTTTCCTGAATTTCCGNAGGAGGTACTTTATGAGGAGAAATATGAGTTTCCGTACTATTATCTCGCTATAACAGCTTTTACTGGAGCGATCCTTGTTTTTCTGTATTACTTGAAGAGAGGTGAAAGAAAAGAGGAACGCAAAGACTATCCTGAAATTTTAACGAAAGCAGAACCTGATTTTTCAGATCTTCCGGAAGATTTGCAGGAGATTGTTAGAATTCTAAAAAGTGAGGGAGGAAGAATCACTCAAAAAGAATTAAGGAAGAGATTGGGGTGCAGTGAAGCAAAGATGAGTTTAATGATAGCAGACCTTGAAAGAAGGGGAATAATTGAAAAGGTGAAAAAGGGGAGAGGAAACATAATTTTTCTAAAGTTTATATAGCATGTTGCCGAGTGAAGAGAGGTGAAGAATCAGATTCGGAAAACAGGTGAGGAAATGAAGACTGTGGAGATTTACGTCTCTGGGGTTGTTCAGGGCGTTGGGTTCAGATACTTTACCAGNAAAGTTGCAAGAGAACTCGGGATTAAAGGATATGTAAAAAATCTTCCTGATGGAAGAGTTTACATAAGGGCAAGTGGAGATGAAGCCATGATTGACAAATTTCTTTCTGCTATAAGGAAGGGACCTGCATCAGCGATCGTGAAGAGGGTCGAGGTTAAATACGTGAACGGCGAAATTTTTCAAAGTTTTGAGATAAGGTACTGAGCGGTGAATAGACAGGATGAGTTCGGGTTAAGTTCAGGTGGTGAAAGTGCTCGCGAAACGAATTATCCCCTGTCTTGATGTGACAATGGATGAAAAAGGAGTTAGAGTTGTTAAAGGTGTCAAATTTGTTAATTTACGTGATGCTGGAGATCCTGTTGAACTTGCTAAACGGTATGATGAAGAGGGAGCTGACGAACTCGTTTTTCTGGACATCACTGCCTCACCTNATGGGAGAGAAACCATGATTGACGTAATTGAGCGAACTGCCGAACAGGTTTTTATCCCATTTACAGTCGGGGGAGGAATAAAGTCCGTTGAAGAAATAAATAGGATTCTCTCTGCAGGAGCAGATAAGGTATCAATAAACACTGCAGCTGTTCAGAATCCTCAGTTTGTCAGAGAAGCAGCAGAAATTTTCGGCAGTCAGTGCATAGTGGTTGCAATAGATTGTAGAAGAAACTATGACCTTACCAAGGGGAAGTACATCATCGAGCTTGAGGATGGTAGGAAAGCTTGGTATGAAGTTGTGATTTACGGTGGCAGGAAGCCAGTGGGCATCGATGCTGTTGAGTGGGGGAAGAGAGTTNAGGAACTTGGAGCGGGAGAAATTCTGCTGACCTCAATGAACAGAGATGGAACAAAGGATGGGTTTGACATACCGATTACGAGAAAAATGAGTGAGGAACTGAGCATCCCCATCATAGCTTCAGGGGGAGCTGGAAAGGTTGAACACTTTTATGAGGGATTTGTGGATGGAAAAGCTGACGCATGTCTTGCTGCAAGTATTTTCCACTATAGAGAGATATCAATAGCCGAAATAAAGGAGTATCTCGCAAAAAGAGGTGTACCGGTAAGATGGAGATAAGGGAGTTTCAGAGATTGATTGATGAAATTTACAGGAAAAGGGACGAGGAGAGGGGAGTGGATAAGACTATGCTATGGGTCGTTGAGGAAGTAGGTGAGCTTGCTGANGCTGTGAGAAAAGGTGGAAACGTTGGAGAAGAAATTGCAGACGTTTTTGCCTGGCTTGTAAGTCTTGCAAATCTCTACGGCGTTGACGTTGAAGAGGAAGTTTTAAAAAAATATCCTGGTTACTGTCTCCGCTGTGGAAAAAAGCCATGCGAGTGTGATACAAAATGAGGTTTCTCATTGTAAGCGATGATGATATAAAAAATGGCATTGTGACGGACAAGTACTTTATCTGGACCGAAAAAGTCTTGCAAGCAAAAGACGTGAATCCAGAAGTGGTAGCGGAGATAACAACTTCGGATTGGGGGGTTTTTGCAGGTTTAAACGATGTTCTGAATCTTCTGGAGGGATTACCAGTTGATGTATATGCCATGCCCGAGGGTGCAATCTTCTTTCCACANGAGCCTGTAGTGGTAATCAAGGGCCGNTATTTGGACTTTGCAAGATATGAGACCTCTATCCTCGGTTTCATCTGCCACGCAAGTGCAATTGCAACACAAGCCTTTAAATTCAAGCTTGCTGCAGGAACTAAAAAAGTATTTTCCTTTGGAACGCGAAGAGTTCATCCTGCGATCGCAGCAATGGTAGAAAGATCCGCTTACATAGGTGGGGTTGATGGTGTCAGCAATTTTTCTGCAGAGAAATATCTTGAACTCCCGAGTATGGGCACAATGCCTCACGCCCTCATCATCTGTTTTGGAGATCAGGTGAAGGCCTGGCAGAGTTTTGATCAAGTTGTTGATGAAAACGTGCCGAGAACGATGCTCATTGACACGTATTTTGATGAAAAAACTGAAGCTATTCTGGCAGTTGAGAATGTAAGAAGAGTGGATGGTGTGAGGCTCGATACACCTTCATCGAGAAGAGGAAAGTTCAGAAAGATAATCGAGGAGGTGAGATGGGAACTTGATATCAGGGGGAAGAAAGACGTCAGAATATTCGTCAGTGGCGGAATAAGCCTCGNAGACGTTCTGAATCTTCGTGACATCGTTGATGCATTTGGAGTTGGTACCTCCATAAGTGGTGCGAAGCCTGTCGACTTTGCTCTTGATATTGTTGAAAGAGAGGGTAAATTCGTTGCAAAAAGAGGTAAAAGAGGGGGTATGAAGCAGGTTTACAGAGACTGGGATGTGCTTGAGGATGAAATTAGACTGTTCAATGAAAAAGCTCCAAAAGGAAAAGAACCGATGCTGAAAAAAGTTATAGAAGCAGGGAGGATTGTGACAAACACAAACATGTATGAAGCGAGAAATCTTGCAATAAAGCAGATGGAGATAATCAAAAAATTGGAAAGGGTGGAAGAGTTNTTGCACTGAGTTTCTTAGACTGTTTCCTTTCCAATTATCCTTCCAGTTTGCTTATTTCCTTTTCTCTCAGCACTCTTCTCANCAATTTTCCTGCAGGAGTTCTCGGCAGTTCGCTGACAAACTCAACCTCTCTTACCCTCTTGAACCCGGAAATCCTCTCTCTCATCCACTCTATTATATCCTTCTCACTCACCTTACCTTTGTACTCCTCCTTCAGAACCACAAAAGCTTTCGGGATCTCTCCTGCTTCCTCATCTGGCTTGCCTATAACCGCAACATCGAGTATTGCTTCATGTTTCATCAGCAGTGCCTCAAGCTCGAATGGAGCTATCGTGTAGCCCTTGTACTTGATAACTTCCTTAACCCTGTCCTGGAAATGCAGGAATCCTTCCTCGTCTATGTATCCAATATCTCCAGTTCTGAAGAACTTTCTTCCCTTCTCATCGTACCACCAGCACTCCTGATTCTCCTTCTCCCTCTTCCAGTACCCCTTGAAAATCTGCGGACCTCTTATGACTATCTCCCCGCTCTGGTTTATTCCGAGTTCCTTCCCGCTTTCGAGGTCGATTATCTTCAGCTCAACGTCTGAGAGCGGAATGCCCTGAGTGTGACTTTTATCTGTTCTCAGAATTGGATTGGTCGTTACCATGGGGCTGGCCTCAGTCATTCCCCAGACCTGATTGTGAATGAGCCTGTCATTGTTGCACTTCTCAGCCACAACCTTTTTCAGTCTCTCAATCAGAACGGGGGCTATTGGCCACGCTCCCGATGCAAACCCCTTCATATAACTCCAGTCGTAGGTTCTGTCAACGCTTTCAAGGTAGTTTACAAGCAGATTTATAGCAGGTGGAACAGCCCATGAAAATGTCCCCTCATACTTCTCGATGTTCTCAGCCAGAAAACCCGGATTGAACATACCCATAACAACATAAGTGTAACCAGCGGTCAGCATTATGTTAACCAGTCCGAATTCTGCCATGTGAAACATGGGCATACATCCAACGACTGTGTCAGCATGGGATAATCCCAGAGCAACGCAAATCTGATATGCATTTGCTATGAGATTGAAGTGCGTCAGCATAACCCCCTTGGGCATTCCAGTGGTTCCTCCGGTGTAAGGCAGAACTGCAAGATCTTCTTTTGGATTTATCTTTTCATTCTGGAAATCCTCGCTTCCTTCCTCCATTACCTCCTTCAAACTTGGATACTTTTCCTCAGCTTTACCAACTGTGAAAACTCTCTGAACCTTTGTTTTCGAGAGAACAGGTTTGAAATTATTCATCAGCATGCTGTGAACAACAAGGGATGTGGCTTCGCTATCTCCAAGTATGTACTCAAGCTCAAACTGTTTGTACATGGGATTTACAGGCACGGGAATTGCTCCCAGTCTCCAGAGGGAGTAAACTGTTGCAACATAGTCGATGGAGTTGGGCATGCACACTGCAACATGTTCACCCTTTTTCACTCCACTTTTCCTGAACCCGTCTGCCAAGAGTTTTGTTATTCTTCCCAGTTCTTCAAAAGTTACACTCTCCGGTAAGTCAGATGGAAACTTTGGTTCTGCTGAGATCAGGGCAATCTTATCGCTGAACTTTTCTACCGCAATATCGAGTCTTTCTGCCATTGATATTTCGGGATAGTAGAGAGAGGGGAAACCTATTTTGTACTTCAGCTTCATAGGATTTAGAATATTTAAAAATTACATAAGTGTTTTGGTTAGCAACATTCTGATTTACTCTCTGTCAACTTCATATACAAACTGTATCCCGATTTCGGCTGCATAAACGAGTTTTGATCCATCTAGTTTGTCGGGAGTATCTTCAATGTGATGCCAGTATCTTGGTATACCATCTTTTTCCAGACCGAAGATCACAGTAGCATCAATACCCTTTCTTGAGAAATTAGCAGCATCAGATCCGGCAAATGGTAGCGGTCCAACTTTCACGTCAACTCCGACTTTTTCTGCTGCTCGTTTTACAAGTTCGACAGCTCTCCTGGAGTGCTTCACGAAGTACATCTTTTCTTCTGTGGCGAGGAGGAAGTATTCCGATGAAATGCACTCATAGTTCAGCATCACAGCTCTTTTTGCCTTAAGCTCATAGTGATGCTTTTCAACAAATCTTTTTGAACCTCTCATGTGCTCCTCACCTGCAAAACTTATTATCCAGACCTCCGTTTCTTCTGGTCGGTTTTTTGCTAGGTACTTTCCAGCTTCAATAACTGCTGCAAGAGCCGAGAGGTTATCATTCGCTCCAAGTACGCCTCTGTTTGATCTGAGAGTTAGNGCTATGGTAACGAGAAATACGCTGCCTGTGATCAGCAGGGGTTTCTGAATCACATCGACTGCAGAAACACCCTCAAATGGTAAACTTCTGACAATACTCAGCATAAGTGTTAATAGGGTTATTATGACTGTGATTAAAATAAAGTACACCCCTTTCTTCCTTAGTTTACCGAGAAGTGGAAATTCATAGGCAGAATCGTGGTGGGCTGAGAGNAGAGCAATTTTTCTTGGTTTTCCTTTCGGCTTAATTTTTCCGTAAACATGAAATGACTCCTTTTCAGGAAATAGAAAGTCAATGACTTCATAGTGGAGATTCTGCTGGAAATGGTACAGGAGAAAACCTCCGAGAATCAGCAGAGCGGAAATAGGGAAGTATCCAGAGAAATATGCGATTGCGGCTGCAACGTAGAGTCCCGCTGTAAACCAGATGTAATCCAGGAATGCCTGGGGGTGACATTTGAAGTAATCCTTGTGAACAGTGTCGCAGAATTTCTCGAGTTCATGGTATACGAGTTCTCCAGCTTTAGCTTCAGCTTCACTTCCTCCAAGTCTCGGTCCGCATTCTTCGCATATCCGCCTGACAAACTCCAGCATATCTTTACCTGATGGATCAACTCTANGTGCGGGCATGCAGAAATTCTTCATAAATTATTTGATAAAAATCTTCTCATTTTTGCATTCGATCATCATATACTCAATGAGCATCCATAAAGCTAATAAAACCCCTCTGGAAATCCTATACTTGAGGTTAGAGCTTCAAATACATGGGCCCGTGGCTCAGCATGGATAGAGCGACGGCCTTCTAAGCCGTAGATCGCGGGTTCAAATCCCGCCGGGTCCGCTCAATCAATAATTGCACATTAAACTCGTCACTTACTCATCGGTAATGGTTTAGGGTAGTTGTGGAAGTAATCTATTCCACCATCGCTCTAACGACTCTTCTCTCGATCTCTCCTGGCAGTGGAATGATGCCCTCAAAGTCCTCTTTAAGATAATTTAGAGCCAGGATAGCAGCAGAAAATGTACGATCCATCACCTCTATTGGACTGCCGCTTCCTACCACAAGATTGGCGGCGTATCCATCAGCTACTATGTAAAATCTTTTCTCTCCCAGCCGGTACTTCTTCACACATCCGTAATCAGCCAGAACTGTTCCATGAGGTTCTATTTCTCTTTCTGCACCAAGATTAATCAAAATTGCTCCATTTTTAACTCTTTGAAGTTCTTCTTCGCCTATAACACCTTTCACCCCTGTACACGTTATTACAATGTCTGCCTGACTTATCTCATCAACAACTTCAAATCCCTCGTAAAGTGCTTCAAGTATCTTTTTCTCTGATACATCCAGAATATCCACCCTACATCCAAGACTCTTTAAAATCCTTGCGCACCCTCTTCCAACTCTCCCAAAACCCACGATCAGAGCCCTGTGTCCGGGAGGGTAGATATTCAGTCTGGATAAGACATCTACCAGACCAAAAGCTGTACCATGAACGTTCTCTCCCCAACCTTTAAGATGAGAGTTGTCTACGGAAATAGCTTTTATTCTGTGGCCCTTACTGATAACGTCTCTCAAATAGTCTTCGCCTGTTTTTGTAAGTTCCACAACATTTATTGAGTCTTTTCCAGTTCTGGTGGCAGTCCTTGTCAAAACTGCGGCACAGTCCAGGAAGTACTTCTTCTCAGCAGCCTTTTTTCTGCTGACAACTCGAATCTGCCGTTCTTCCAGCCACTTAACAGCTGCCAGCTTCGTGGACTCATCGTCAAGCGGCGACACAACCACATCCGTATGTTTAGAAAGTTCGTAGACCATCACAGCGGTTTTGTATTCAAGAGGCAGGCATACAGCAACTTCCTCNACTCCCACCTCTCCGGCAAAGATTTTGATGAGTCTCATTTTTTCGTAAAACCAATCAACATCTGGCTCCATAAACTCTCACCATGTTACAATTTAAATTAAACAAGTTTCTTGTTATTATAGTTGTTATAATATGAGGAAATCTATATATGTTTGATTAAACAATTGAATACGGAGATGATTGGATGAAATCCATTAAACGATCAAGATTTGAGATATTGGCAGAAATTTTAAAATTGGCTGCTGGCAATGGTGTAAATATCACCAGAATAGTATACCGGACGAATCTCAATTTCAAAATTGCAAGGCTCTACATCAACTATCTTATCGAAAAAGAAATGATCGAGAAGATAGAAGACAACGGAAAGACAAAATTCAGGACAACAGAGAAGGGAAAGAATTTTGTAGAGAAATATAACGGGATGCTTGAATCCTTGCCGTGAATAACATAAATTCCTGACATAAGTGCTGAAACTCAGGAGTTGTAAGAATCGATTTTCTCAAAAAGTAATATTTTTAAATTTTATGAATCGTGGGCCTGAACGGTGAGCTTATTAGCCGATAACCCACATCCTTTTATTTCTGCACCATCGTCAAGATCATAATATCCTGGCGATGTGAATTCCTGTTTTCCGGCTGGNTTCAGTTTCGTTCGAATGCTGACCGTAAGAGTATCGTAGCCTGATGGTGTGAATGTCCACTCATAGTGTGTTGCCTTTCCTGTTTGCCACGTGACGTAACTTCCTGTAGATGCGGTTATTGAAAGAATTTCAAACTCACCGGGCACGACATCTTTCACCACTATTGTGCAGTTGCTGTCGNCTCCACCCTCAACAACGATCATGTATTCCCACATTTCTTCAGTGTGGGTTGAAACGGATATGTTACCGCTAACAAGAACGGCTGATATCCCGTATGATCCTGTCACTTCAAGCTGAAACGGGCAGGGTGTGGTGATTATAAAGGCGCTTCCATTTTCCCATGTAACCAGGATTTCGAATGTGGCATAGTAAACACCCGCAGAAACTCCATCGTCTCCAATCATTGCAGTAACGACTCCAACCTCACCAGGCATGAGGCTGAAATGGTCGTTAACTATCTCAAACTCCAGACCAGCAGGCTTTCCACCACTCCACACAGTTTGCAAAATTTCTACATTTACTGGCTGGAGCATGTTGTTGCTAATCTCAAGAACTGTGTACTCAGCTAACCCTGTACTCGAGCAGTGTGAGTTGTGTGAGTTGTGATTGGAATTACCGTCACATGAACATGCCGACTCGCAGCAGCAACCACCTGAACTGAGCACGACCGAGTTTCCACAACTGTACCCGATGTACGAATTGCTGGGATCTGATACCTTTACGTAATTACCTCTCTTTGCATCAAAACTTGCAAAATCTGAATTAAGCTGAAATGTTGCCACGGCTGCAAGAAAAATCAGTCCAGCAATTAATATAGATTTCATATATTAAAACACCCCCAGTTTTTTCAATTTTCTAACACTTTTTCCCTTTATTCTGATTTCCTCCCCTCTCNCCGCAAAGACATAGATAGCGAAGATAACGATTGCAACAACAGCATCTACAGCAATCACAGGCAGAAAAACATGCATTTCAGCAANTTTTTTTATGATTTCAGGTGGAAGCAAAGGGACGTATTTTAGAATTCTTATCTTCTCTGAATGAAGAGCTGTGTCTGATGGCGCTGAAATAATAACCTGAAGAGANTCACTCTCGCCGGGTAAAAGTAGAAATGTATTCTCTCCCACTACTTCAGCCCTCTCTGAGTCCGACTTTATCACATAATAGTACGGGTAGCTGCCTCTGTTTTCCACCTCTATGACTCTAACAAACTCACTACTGGGCAAGACCCAGTTAGNTCTTTTACCTCCGGCTGCAGTGGTTCCATAACTTATAGTTCTTGTTTCAAACGTTCCCACACTTGCGAGTGTGAGTGTTACTATTAATACTAACCCAACTATGAGATATAGAGTTCGGTACTTTATTTTCAATACATTTTTCACCTTCTTCTTACTTTTTGGATTAAGATCGGATGAAAGGAGCAATCCTCCCGATATCAGCAGTACAAACACGATGACTTTATTTCTCTCAAATACTTTCCCAATTTCCTGAATGTAACTCCCAACTCCTGAAATTTTTACAACATTCCCTTCAAACGTCAGCACCTTTCCTGTTATGCTGCCTGCCTGCACGGGTCTTTTGCCACTGAACTGGTCACTTACAATGTTCGCATCACCTTTCGTTATGAATCCCTCAGCAGTCAGCCCCACAATTCTGTGGCATATCCACTCATCATCTGTTNTGAAAATTACTATGTCCCCTTCACCAAAATTTCTGTCAAGTGGGTTTATAAAAATAAGATCGTACATTCCTACTGTTGGCTCCATGCTGGTTGATTTAATGTATCCAAAGAGTNCTGGTGCATCGAATATAAAACCAGCTACAAGAAGGATTAAAAACACACTCCCAATCGCTANGGTGAGACTTTTGACTATGTTCATTCAATCCACATCATAAAAATTAAAAAATTAAAATTTAAGTGACAACCGTGCATACTCCTGCATGTGCTGTAATTGATATCTGCCCATCATATGTTCCCATTGATCTACCATTCGTGTCTATAACCATGCCAACCGGTGCTTCTTCTCCTCCATTCAGGTATATGTTTACCGTATCAGTCGCTGTTGCTGGGCTTGTAGCTCCATCAACTGCTTGAGGTGAGTACAGGTCAATCAAGGCTGCCAGGTTACCTGAAACCTGAACCTGCACACATACACCATCGTAGTACTCTGAGTCATTTGACCAGATGTGGTTTGAAACATTAAACACCTTGTCGAATGCATAAGTTGTGTTTGGGCTTACACCAATTCCACCCTNTCCTGGATAGTTCGGGTTCAGCTGGCTGAAGTCAAAGTATATCTTCCCGTCGTTTGGATTCAGATACGCATAGGGCTGAACTGGCTTTAGATCAATAAATTCCTGATCATCTGCCACAACCTGCACACTGAAACCTCTAACTGCTTCATAACTTCTGAANTCTGCTCCCAGTCCGATGAATGATGCAACTACAAGTGCACTGATCAGCAGTAACATCAGCTTATGGGCCATAACAGACACCTCCTGTATCAGGTACNGCTTTAATTGTCAGCGTTCCATTCATCCATTGTGTTGATATTGAAGTGGGTCCCGTAAGATCCATTCCTATTTCTTTGGTTGCACCAGGTGCGATACAGAATTCAATTGTCTGTGCTGCTGAATCTGAGTTATACGCTACATTACCAAAAAGATTGTATGCATAACACAGGTTGTCTCCAATATTTGTTGGATCTTCCTTACAGTACAACTCCACACTCGGATTGCTCGACGTTATGTTTACAATTATATATCCATATTCCGAGTCATTTGACCAGATGTGGTTTGAGACACCAAACACACTGTCAAAGTTGTACTCTGATGCTGGGCTTATTCCAGTTCCACCATCTCCAGGATAGTTAGGGTTGTTGTCTGAGAAGTCTATTACAAGTATTCCTGCTTCACTGATGTATGCGTATGGCTGTATTGGGGTCAGATCAATAAATTCCTGATCGTCTGCAACAACTGCCACGTGTATACTTCTCNGTGCTTTGTAATCTGAGAAATCAGCGCCTATTCCCAGCACCGTTAGTACTGCTGCTGCAAGCAGCATCGTTCCAAATGCTTTTTTTAACATTTTTTCACCTCCAAATTGCAATTTTTCCTTCGCTTCCAGGCGACATAGTTATTTGGAATTACTTCGTGTTCAATTGACGTTACCGGGTAAAANTTTGAAGTTAATCTACCATTACCGTCTTTAAATTTTTATCTTATTTGAATATATATTTGTTGCAGAACTTATCATCAACAGGATTGATAGAAGAATGCCAAACAAGTTCGAAAGGTAAACACTTGCACCCAGAGCAATCAGAGAAAGGAAGAAATAGTACATGCCCCAGGAGATGTCTCCCCTCTCAACTGTTTCAAGGTACATTTTGATATCATCTGGTAAATGTAAAAGAACNATCTTTCCCTCTGATTTTACAAATTTCAAAATATTTTCCGATTCAAGTTTGGGTATATGGGTTTGAAGGAGACTCACATAAACGGACTTTCTGGTTTTGTTGGTCACCTTCCTTACCCTCACAGGTAAGAATGTGAGAAATAGCTGAATCTAAATCCGCCACACCATCATTTTTGGAGAGATATTCAAGTAGAGCCCTTCTTCGGTAATTGTTCACAAGAAAAGGAATTTTGCTGTGCTCACTCTTTTNCATAAGTAGAAACTGAGGAACGGCATTTTTCATTTGAGAAAATGTATTCAGTAAAACACGTCGTTATTGGAAATCAGAAAGTGAATTACTGAACAAAGTTAAGCAAAGAATATAACCTCCTACAGCGATGGCACTTATGAAGTACAGAAAAGTAAAGTTAGCTTTTGCAGGTTTTTTTGCCCTGATGGTCGCCTTCTCAGGGTACTATCTCATTCTCAGCTTCACAAGTCCGGAGCGTGAGGTGGTGAGTAGGGTTGTTGGAATCTATACTCAGAATGGAGAGATTGGATACTGGGCAGAACTTAAACCCAACTTGATTTATGAAAAGAATGCAATTGAAACGGGAGAAGCAGTTTACACCTCGTTGCTGAAGAATATGAATTTGAGCTACAGATACTTTATTGAGAACGCAAACAATGTCAGCGGGAGTTATAGAATAACGGTACTCACCGGAACAACAAAAGAACCAGAGTGGGATAAGGAGTATTACACAACTTCAGGAGAGTTCAAAGATGAGCTTAAGGTTGAGATACCTTTAAACTGGAGCCAAATTACTGCTCAGTGGAGCAAAATCGAAAAGGAGACAAAGTACGATTTCGGCGACCCTACTTTGAAGATACTCGTTTCGATCGACTCTGAAGGGGAGGTTGAAAATTCAAAGATTTTCAGCAAATTCAATCAAAGTGCCATGGTCACTTACGGTAAACTGATAAAGCTAATTGGTGCAGAAAAAACTCAAGTGGGCAGAGTTATGGAAAGTAAGGAGCGCGATTCCAGCCTTGATATTCTCCTCACAACGCCTGTGCCCGTCAAAGACGCTAAGTTCATTTTCGCAGGTTTGGTTGGAACGTCCGGACTTGGTCTCTTTACAAGTCTCTACGTATCCAGATCCGAGATCCGAGAATACTTTGCATCCAGAAGTGAAAGATCTTTTCATAGAAAATATGGCAAAAGTATAATTCGAGTTTCAGATTTGAAATTTGACAGGGTTGTAAAACTTGACGAACTGGATAGTGTTGGGAAACTATCCTATGAACTTGATAAACCCATAATAAGTTTCAATGGAAATCTGTTTATTCTCGATGGCGACACAGCGTACGTGTACTCAAAAGATGTGCTGTCAAAAGAGGAATCAAAAATGTTATGATTGCTTACGCTTCAAAGCAATAACGACCAGAATCCAGCCAAAAATAACCATAAGAACTCCAAACTCCACTATCTTCAGCGCCAGTTCCCTGCTTCTCAATGATATGAATATGCCTGCGGCTATTACCATGTAACCCATCGTTTTTAAAACTATGCCGGCTATCAGTCTGAAAGTTGCTATTGTCTTCCAGTCTATTCTGGAAAGACTCGACACAGCCATTTTCAATTTTTAAATTGCAGACTCTATCAAAGTTTACTGGATCCCGTTAGATTACTCGATCACACCTTTCTCTTTCCAGAATTCGTAATCTGCCTTTAGCAGATGACCGTAATTCTTTATCAGGTTGATAAGTTGCTGACGCAGCTCCTTGCTATCAGATGAGGGTTTCCATGCAAATCCCTCTTTAACAGCTCTGGAAATTTTAATACCGAGTTCTGAGGCTTTTTTCAAATCTTCCTCAGTAATCTCTCCCGGAATAACTCCAAAGGCTGTTACATACCCAACGGGGATTATTCCCCATGCTTCAAGTACCCTGTTCATATACTGTACTACACTATCTATGTCCCCAACTCCAGCGTAAACAGAAATGGAGCCTCCATATTTATTTACGAGTGTTGGTCTATGGCCGTATGGGAGCATTCTGTCGATGAACGTTTTCATCTGGGCGGTAACATGCAGATAATAAACGGGTGACGCAAGAATTACCGCATCAGCTTCCTCTATTTTTTTCTTAATCTCCGCCATGTCATCATCCTGAATGCACTCACCTTTTGCCAAACACGTTCCGCAACCTATGCAGTACTTGATATTTTTCTGCATCAGGTATATCAGTTCGGCCTCAAAACCGTCCTCCTCCATTGCACTGAGAGCAGCTTCAAGCATTTTGGCTGAATTGCCAATTCTTCTCGGAGAACCAAGAATTCCAACAACCTTTCTGCTCATGATACCACCCCGTTTTAAACTTTAACAGTCTGCTGGAACCCGTTTTTTAACTTTATTTATTTTAAAAAATTGAGTTTCTGAAATTTCAACTACTGGAAGTATCTGTCTTAGCCTTTTTGATTTTCTCTCTCAACTCCTCAAGAAGTGTGCAGGCCTGACAGACATCTTTTGGTGTCGGCTCTCCACACTTCTTACACTTACTGAGATTTATCTGCGGGTAAATCGCCCTCAATCCCGGGATAAGTTTTTCAAAACTTCTCAGAATGGAGAACTTTCTCCCTGGATATCTTTTCTCGAATTCATAAAGGAAATCTCTGACTGCAGCTCTAACTGGGAAGTGACTGTAAGGACATTCATCAACACTCACAGGCAGGTTGTTCAGAAGACAGTAAATAACGACTTCTTTCTCGTATATTTCCCTGAACGGTTTTATTCTCATTACAAGCCCTTTCTGAACTCTTTGCGGAATGAGTCTTGCCAGTCTTTCTATATCTGCATTCAAAAAATTCAGTAATATCGTTTGGGTTTCATCGTCAAGGTTGTGACCAGTAGCAAGTTTCTCCGCTCCAAGCTCCCTTGCAGTCCTGTTTAGAAGATATTTTCTGAACACTCCGCAGTAGGTACATGGCTTTTTCTCTCCAATTTTTACCATCTCGTCAAGTGTCAGACCAAAGTTCTCTTTGAAGGAAATTATGTGATGTTCCATATTCAGCTTTTTTGTGATTTTGCGAGCTATTTCAACCGTCGGCGGTCGGTATCCTTCAATTCCCTCATCTACAGTTACTGCAACAAACTCCAGATCTCTTCTGTCACCATAAAGCTTCTTCAGAACAAAAGCAACTGCGACACTATCTTTNCCACCGCTTAGCGCNACAGCTATCCTATCACCACTCTCTATCATTTTGAATTTTCTCACGTTTACTTTGACTCTCCTCTCAAAATCTTCCATAAAGTGCCTTTTACACAAAAATCTACCCGAATGCCTCTGAAAGTAAACAGCTCTCCTGTTGCATCTGCTACACTTCAAGGTNGACACTCCCAATAACTTACATTCTTTCAAGAGGTCGTATTCCAAGGAGTTCAAGGGAGTTTCTCAGAACAATGCGAGTTGCATCAACTATCGCAAGCCTATGTAGCCTGATCTCGTCTTTAGCCTTCAGAACAGGGTTCTCTCTGTAGAAGTCATTAAAGGCAGATGCAACGCTGAGAGTGTATTCGGCAAACAGGTTTGGCCTCAATTCTCTCACAACCCTCTGAATATAGTATGGAAGTTTCGACAGCAGCATAACAAGTCTTCTTTCCTGTAAATTGCAGATTTCCCCTTTGAATTCAAGATCTATCATCCCCTCGCTCACAGCTTTCCTTAGAATGCTGCATGCCCTTGCATGAGCATACTGAATGTAGCTCGCGGTCTGCCTCTCAAAGTCCAGTGCTTTATTCCAGTCGAAAACCATTGGTTTCTCAGGTGCTACCTTAACAAAATCGTATCTCAGAGCCCCGATTGCTACCGCTTCTGCAACTTCTTCTTTCTCTTCCTCACTCATTTCTCTGCCTTCCAAGATTTTTCTGGCTTCATCTTTAACCCTCTCTATCAGCTCATCGGCTGAGATAAACTTTCCTTTTCTCGTACTCATACTCCCCTCCGGAAGCGAAACGAATTCAAAAAATACAACTTCAGGCTCTTTAGATCCAAGNAGTCTGAGGATACTTCCGAGCTGGGAAGCATACAGCTTATGATCTGCTCCAAGAACGTCAATTAACCTTGAAAACCTCTCGTTTTTCCACACGTGATATGCGAGATCTCTTGTAATGTATAGTGTGGTACCATTCTCTCTTTTGAGAACTACCTCTTTATCAACATCTTTCAGATCAAGAATCCATGCACCATCCTTTTTGACNGCACCAAGCTTATCCAGAGTTTCAAGGACTTTATCCACATATCCATTCCTGATGAAGTCGCTTTCCCATATGAAATCATCGTGTTTAATTCCCAGTCTTTTCAGTGTTTCCTCAATCCCATCCAGAGCTTTCTGAACAACGTATCTGAACTTTGTGGTTACCTCTTCATCACCCTCCTCATATTTGAGCATCAGCTTTTCAACCTCATCTTCCAGAGATTGTTTCTCTTCAAGAAGTCTGTTCATCTTAACATAAACCTCAGAAACTGCGTGATCTGGTTTTCCATCACCAATTCCAAATTTCTCTGCCCCCAGAACTGTTATGGCTATCTGTCTTCCCATATCATTGACATAGTAATGAGTTGTGACATCCATGCCAGCTTTTCTGAATATTCTGGCGAGTGTATCACCTATTATTGAGTTNCTTATGTGACCTATGTGGAGTGGTCCATCGGGATTTGCTGAGGTGTGTTCCACCAAAACATCTCCTTTCAGGTTCAAATCGCCGTATCTTTCATCCATGTCCAGAATGACGTCAATAGTATCCTCAAGAAACTCATAACTTGCAAAAAAATTGACATATCCGTTTACACTCTCAACTCTACCTATGTAGTCACTCCGAATCTGCAAATTGCTAACAATATCGCCAGCCACGTCGGCAGGGCTCTTTTTCCTTTCTTTCGCGAGTTTAAAGGCAATTGTAGTCGATAGGTCAGCGTGCTCACTCTCTCTGATAAATCTCTCATCACCATACTCACCCAGAGTTTCAATGACATCTCTGATGAATCTGTGGAACATGAAGCGAATTCTTCGTTCGGCTATTTATTAACTCCTGTGCTCTTCATCTGGTAACGCTATGAGATTAATCAATAGTTAGCCAGTAAGTGTTATACTAATTTTGAGCATGGTTGCTCATCGTCAAGGATAAAATGTTTTATATTTGCTCACAAAAGTCATTTTTAAACAGGTGATATTATGCGGAGAATTGTGAAGGGTCAGGAGTTGAAATACGACAGAAAAGAGACCCTGAATGAAATGTTCTGGAATGTGGTTAGGNCTTACCCTGATATCAAGGCAATTATGTACTGGAAAGATAGAGAACTGAAATCTCTAACTTACGCTGAATTTGGTGAAAAAGTCAAGAATCTATCGAAAGGATTGATGGAACTTGGTGTAAAAAGAGGTGATCGAGTAGCAATTTACGCGGATACGAGGTATGAATGGGTGCTTTTTGATCTTGCAGCCTTGACTGCCGGAGCAATTGTGGTTACTGTTCACAGTGTCCTGAATAGAGATCAGGTGGAATATATTCTGAATGACTCAGAGAGTACAGTCGTGATTACAGAGAACAAACTTCTTGATAACCTCACGAATGTGGATGCTGAGATCATTACGATGGATCAGAGTGATGTCGATCTTCGGTACGTTGAAGAGCTCGGGAGGGAAAGTGGGATTTCGGATGCAGAATATGAAAAAAGATGGAAAGAAGTTCAGCCGGATGATATCTCAAGTATTGTTTACACTTCAGGAACTACAGGAGAGCCCAAGGGTGCGATGCTCACNCACTGGAACTGGCGATTTAATGCGATGTCTGTCATGTCCATAACTCCCTTTTACCCCGGTGAGCCAAGTATATGTTACCTGCCTCTGAGTCATGTGTACCAGAGACTTGTTTTCTTTGCTGGTGTTAGCAGAGGAGCAACAGCTGTCTTTTGTTCTCCTCAACAGTTCTTAGAAACTGCTACAACTGTGAAACCAGTTGGACTCATCGTTGTACCGAGAATACTTGAGAGGATAAACAAAGGACTTCTTGAAAACGTTGAAAAACAGTCAGCTCTTAAAAAGAAGATTTTCTACTGGGCAAGGGATGTGGCAATAGAATGCGGAAAGAAAATGAGCAAAGGAGAAAAGTATGGGTTGAGTCTTTCAATTAAAAGAGCCATTGCGGACAAACTCGTTTACAGTAAAATAAGAAATGCTCTGGGACTTCAACGAATACGATTTGTCTGCTCTGCTGCAGCAGAACTCCAAAAGAATCTCGCGTACATGTTCAATGGTATGGGGATACCGGTTATAGAGGGATATGGGCTTACAGAGACAGCCGCACCCGCAAATCTGAATCCAATCGGTAGATTTAAACCCGGAACTGTTGGTCCTCCAATTCCAGGTATTGAGGAAGCGATTGCTGAGGATGGGGAAATCCTGATTAGAGGAGACAACGTCATGAAGGGTTACTGGAAAAAACCACTTCAGACGAAAGAGGTACTCACTGAGGATGGGTGGTTGAAGACAGGTGATCTTGGAGAATTNGACGAGGATGGTTACCTGATATTCCTCGGAAGGAAGAAACACATAATAGTCCTCGATACAGGTAAAAATGTCTCTCCAATGCCAATAGAGGAGGAACTCATGAGGAACCCCTACATATCAGACGTTCTCATAGTTGGCGATGGCAAACCATACATTACAGCTCTCATTCAACCCAATTTTAACATGCTCATAGAACTGGCAGACAAAATGGGTGTGAGCTACGATAAAAATAAGACTGTGATAAAGAAAGGACTTTCAGGTGAGGANGAAATCGTTGCTGTGGACGAAAATCTCATCAAGAATCCCAAGATCNTTGAATTTTATTCNAAAATAGTTGAGGAGGTCAACAGAAAATTCGCCAAATATGAGACAGTGAAAAAGTTCAGACTGATTCCTGAAGCCTTCAGTATTGAGAGAGGAGAACTCACACCAACGCTCAAGAAGAGACATCACGTAATTCTCAAAAACTACGAAAAATACGTGGAGGAAATGTACGCAAAGTAAATGGTGGTAAGCAATAGAAGATCGTTGAGGAAAGCATTACAAGTCGGTTTACTGTTACTGCCCCTGTTAGGTCTGTGTCTGATCACGTGTCAGGCGCTTGAAGAGGAGTCTTCAAATCTCCTTAACATCGCAAGCTGGGCTTATCAGTTNCAAAATGCTNACATTGACGAAATATCAGAATCGGGATTCCAGTTAATCGTGATTGATTACTCCAAAGATGGCTCTGATGAAAATAAGTATTTCGCTGATGAAATACAGAAGATAAAAACCTCTGGGAAAATCCCAGTCGCCTACATAAGTATCGGAGAAGCAGAAGATTACNGATTCTACTGGAAAGAAGAATGGAATGTAAGCCCTCCATCATGGCTGGGTAAGGAAAATCCCGCCTGGGAGGGCAATTACCCAGTGAAGTACTGGTACGNAGAGTGGAAGGCTATTGTTTTTGAGTATCTTGATAAGATACTGGAACAGGGTTTCTCGGGTGTTTATCTTGACAGAGTGGACGTTTTTGAATACTGGAGNGATCCAGAGAATGGAGAAGATATCGTCCTGAGTGAGGAGGAAGCAGCAAAAAGAATGATTAACTTCGTTGCTGAAATCGCTGAGTACTGCAGAGAGAGAAGTCCCGAATTTATTGTGATCCCTCAGAATGGCGAAAGACTGCTGGAATTTGACTACAATGGAACTTACCTATCCACGATTTCCGGAATAGGTGTTGAAGATCTGTGGTACAACGGGACTGTCAGTATTGAACCAGAAATAACCGACGAGAGACTGCAGTACATCGATGTGATCAAGAGCACGGGTAAAATTGTTCTTTCTGTGGATTACGTGGATGATGGGACTGGATATACTGGAGAGAACAAGATGAGGATAGATGACTACATCTCAAAAGCCCTCAGCAAACAGTACATACCATACGCTGCAAGATGCGATCGAGAACTTGACGAACTCAATATAATCCCCAGTGTTCAGCCACCNGTTCATCCACCAGTGGCAAACTTTACAGTTTTACCACCATTTCCCCAGACAAATATGGAAATAGTGTTTAATGCCAGCAACAGTTACGATCCCGATGGATACATTGTAAATTATACNTGGAACTTTGGAGACGGGAACTTTACTTCAACAAATCATTCCACAGTAATACACATTTACACATCACCAGGCGAATATACAGTAACACTAACGATAACAGATAATGATGGGCTCAGCAACTCAACGAGCAGAATTCTCCAGATAAGGATGCNCGGAGATGTGAATGAAGATGGTAGCATCAATTTTAACGACCTCATAGCCGTTTTGAATCTAATTCTGGAAGGAAGTTACGACGCAAAGGCAGACATCAATGGAGACAGCATCATCAACTTCAACGATCTCATAGGGGTGTTAAACGCAATATTGCAGCGAGATTGAGTTTTTATGTTTAGATTTTGCTTTCGCCCTCTGCTACCCATATCTGTTCCCAAAAGTATCCAAATGAAGAATCTCTCGAATCTCTTTTCTTTCTGGAGGGTTTGGTATTTTGTGGGGCTTTCCCAGTGTAACTAAGACCACAACTTCGTAGTCCTCAGGCACTCCCAGAATTTCTGCAACTTTTTTGAAATCGAATACACCTATTATCAGTGTTCCGTACCCCATAGAATAAGCTTGNAGACAGATATTCTGAGTTGCCAGCGCAACGTCGAACATCAGCCAGTCACCTTTTTCAGTAATATAACTTCCTCCAATAGTCCCTGAGAGACCTTTTTTACCGAGTGCTACTATTATGAGAGGGGCAGTTTCAACAGCTTTTCTTCCAGGATTTACTGGGGGGACACAATCGATTATTTGACTTTTTATTTCAGGATCTTTGACAACGATGAATTCCCAACACTGATAATTGTGCCAGGACGGTGCCCATCGAGCAGCATCAATTATTTTCAGAATGTGCTCNTCCGGGATGNCTTCCTCCGTGTACTTCCTTATACTTCTTCTTTTTCTGATCGCCTCATCAACTTCCATACTTCATCAAACCTCCATACTGATTCTGAAGAATCTTACCTATTAAAAGATTGGGCTGGTAGAATTAGACAAATCGGTCAGGGATGAGTATAAATGCATCTCAGAACACTCCCTCCCTCCTCCACCTTCTCAACCTTACAGAATGCAAATCTTTCGAACTGAACGACATTCCCCACTTCCTCATGGGTTCCGTTTTCAGCGTATCCTCTCCATGTTCTGTCACCCATTACTACACAGGGTTTAGACTGACTGACCGGTAACCAGTGAATTATGTTCTTTCCTTTTTTCACTTCTTTAAGCTCGTATCCTGTGAACTCCGCTTTTTTATCCAGTATAACATTGCAGAACTCTTTTAATCTCACCGTATTACCCCTGAGTTTTTCAAAATCATCTTTTGTAATGTAGACTTTTTTCTCGCCCCTGAGTTTTCTGACACTTCCCTTCACCGGATTCAGTGGAAGTTCCACTTCTCTCTCCTCTGGAAGNCCAACTATCTTTATTTCAACTGGATCCCAGATGAAGAATCGTCGATTGGCTTTTGGGTCAATAATCTTCCTGTTTTCAGCGTAAAGATTTTTCAGACTTATTGATATGTCATTCTCCCCAACTCCGAGAGAGATGAAAAACCTCTTTATTGCTTCAGGCTCGAAACCTCTCCTCCTGAATGCTCTGATAGTCGGAAGTTTTGGGTCATCCCAGCCATCGTATTTACCGGCATCGATTTCTTTTTTCAGAGAAGACGTCGATAGCTTTCCGAACTCAAAAATCTTTACCCTCCCCCAGTGCTTGGTTTCAGGATATTTCCACCCGAAATACCTGTAAATGTACTTCTGTCTCCTCTCAGAGTCTATTAGATCTTTGCCCCGAATGATGTGAGTTATTCCGCAAAGATGGTCCTCTATTGCAGATTCAAAGTCCAGCGTAGGATAAACATGGTACTGATCTCCTGTCAGGGGGTGCTCCTCGAATATTATTCTAAATGCAACCCAATCTCTTATTGCTGGATCTGGGTGCCTCATTTCCGTTTTTATTCTCAGAACNACCTCTCCCTCATCGTACTCTCCAGATAGCATTTTTTCCCAGATCTCCATTGAACTACCAGGATCCTGATTACGATGCGGACACTCAACTCCGGAATCTCTGTGTCTCTTAAATTCCTGTTGACTGCAGAAGCACGTGTATGCTTTACCCATCTCTATCAGCTTCTCTGCATACTCGTAGTAAATGCTAATTCTCTTNGAAGCATAGATGACTTCATCTGGCTTGTAGCCCAACCATTCTATATCTTCCAGATACCAGTCGTAAGCTTCAATCATCGGTCTTTTTGTTCTTGGGTCTGTATCGTCAAATCTTATTACAAATTTTCCATCATACATAACAGTGTACTCTCCGTTGATGACTATCCCTCTTGCAGAACCGAGAGTTGCTGGACCATTTGGGTTGGGAGCAAAGCGCATAACGACTTTACCCTTTTCAGCATTAATAAGGGGTGGTAATCCGATCTCTCTCTTCTCTCCTCTCCTCTCTTTACCATACTTTGCAATAATCTCAGCTTTCTGGTCTTCGCTCATTCTTTCAAACTCTTCCACGCATTCTCTTACAATGCTCAGGACCTCTTTAGCTCTGCTTTTTAGTTCCGGATTTTCTGCGATTACTTTGCCGATTACAGCCTTTTCGTTGGCTTTTCCATACTTTGCAGCGTTTAGTGCAACATATTTCATTACTACTTCCCTGATCTGCTCGTTCACGAATCTCGGAGAGCACGAGGATATATAAACTGCAACCGCAAGTTTTATATAGAAACACCTATCCACCAAAATTTCAGAAGGAGGTGATGTGAATGGCCACGTTGCAGGGTACACCTGTGCTTATACTGAAAGAGGGAACCCAGAG
>Ga0180908_1083_pt1 | contig 26923 bp, 28 predicted proteins | sample Deesub1362A_J573_FD_124169 | JGI IMG/M metagenome (GOLD analysis project Ga0180908, IMG submission 124169) | Archaeoglobus sp. JdFR-41 | reverse complement strand
AATAACTTTTTAATGCTGAAAATCTAAAAGTTTATAATTAGTCCTGAACTTCTACCGCTATGCCTACTTCCACGCGGAAAAATGTAGGATACCTCTGCACATTTACCCCAAAAGAGCTCATNCATGCTGCAGGTTTCACGCCAATTAGACTTCTAGCCGGAAATGAACCTGTCAGTCTTGCAACTGCACATATCCAGAGTTATTCCTGCTCTCAGGCGAGAGGATGTCTTGAACTTGCTCTGAAAGGGAAACTTGATCTGAAGGGTGTTGTTTTTACCAGAACTTGTGATACACTTATGAGACTGGCAGACATCTGGGAGAGAAACACAGATATGCTTGTTTACAGCCTCGAATTTCCGGTGCGAATTGATGAAAAAAGCAAGGAGTTCTTTTTCAGAGAGCTCAGAGATTTTGCAACTGAGCTCACAGAGTGGGGAGGAGAAATAACACCTGAAAGTCTGAAAAACAGCATTCTTATTTACAAGGAACTTGAAGAAAAATTGAAACAACTCTTCAGTCTGAAACCGGATTACAAAACCATAATCGATGTCCAAAGAATGGAACCGGAAAAAGCAATTGAAATNGTGAGCGGCAGACTCAAAGAGGTAAAAGATGAACTAAAANCAGGAGATAAACCAAAAGTTCTCGTGACAGGAAGCGTATGTCCTTTCGTGGAGGTACTCACTGTCTTTGAAGAGATTGGTCTGATTCTTCTTGATGACATGTGTACAGGAACCAGATTCTTTACCTTCAACTATCCTGACAAGGCAGAGATAAAAAGTGTAGAAGACGGGATCATGTTTCTTGTAGACAAGTACTTCGGAAAAGCTCCATGCCCAACAAAATACTATCAGAGCGATCAGAGATTTAACCATATACTTGAAATGGCAAAACAGTGCGATGGTGTGATATTTCTTCTCTTGAAATTTTGTGATCCACACTTCTTTGACTACCCTCAGATCAGGGAGAGACTCGAAAAACTGGGTAAAAGTACACTCCTCATTGAGCTTGAGTTTCCAGTAGCCTCTCTTGAACAGCTCAGAACAAGAATTGAAGCTTTTTATGAGTTACTCGCTCAAAAGTCGGAATGAAATGAGTTTAAACTGATGGAGGAGGTTTAAACATGCCAAAGTTGAGGAAATTAAGGAGTTCAGAGAGAATGAAGCAGATAATGGGCGGCTATTACATGATGGGGAATCAGGCTGAGGTTAAGGGCTGGATCACAAGTGGTGCTCCTGTCGAGATTCTGTATGCAATGGATATCTACCCGGTTTACCCTGAAAACCATGCAGCGTTAATAGGGGCCGCAAAAATGGGGGAACACTACTCTGAATTTTCTGAGCAGAAAGGTTTCTCAAGAGACTTGTGCTCGTATGCAAGATGCGACATCGGTTGCGTTTACGCAGGTACAAGTCCAGTTGGAGGGTTACCAAAACCAGATTTTCTACTTGCAGCCAATAACATCTGCAATACTGTTGTAAAGTGGTACGAAGTGCTGAGCCGCATCTTTCGTGTCCCGCTCTTTGTTCTTGACATACCATTTGTTAGAAAGGAGATGAAAGAGAGTTACGTCACGTATGTAGAAGATCAACTTCGTGAACTTATAGACTTTTTAGAGAAACTCACAGGTAAGGAGTTGAGCGATTCAAAGCTTGTTGAGACACTTAAAGTATCAATAGAGGGAGTCAGGTTGTATGGAGAGGCTCTTGAAATGGGACGGCACAAGCCCTCTCCCCTTACTTGCTTTGATGCTTTTATCAACATGGCCCCNATTGTGTGTCTGAGAGGAACAGAATATCCAGTCCAGTTCTATAGAGAGATGAAAGAAGAACTGGAAGAAAGGGTGAAGAACGGTATAGCGGCAATAGAAAATGAGAGAATACGACTTCTGTGGGATAATATACCTGTGTGGTACAGACTGAGATGGTTTGCAGAATTTTTTGCTGAGAGAGAAGCGTGCCTGGTTGCTGATACCTACACAAACGCCTGGAGGGGTTTCATTTCACATGATAAAAGCGATATTCTCAGAAGTATGGCTGAGACCTACACGTTCATTTATCTCAATATAGGTCTTGAACACATGGCTGAAGCGATAAACAGACTGGTAGAAGTATATGATGTTGACGGAGTGATTATCCACTCAAACAGAAGCTGCAAACCTTATTCATTTGGGCAGTACGAACTCCAGAAAATGATTGACGTTCCATCTGTTATTATTGAAGCTGATATGGTTGATCCAAGAGCTTTCAGTGAAGCTCAGATACTTACGAGNCTTGAAGCCTTTCTTGAGATGATTAGTGAGTAANTGNGAGGACTGGAAAATGCTGGTCGCCGGTATCGATGTAGGTTCGCTGACGGCTAAATGTGTCCTCATGAAGAATGACACCATAATTCAGTACAGAATTATCAAGGTTACCCCTAATATGGAAGAGTCTGCCAGAATTGTGTTTGAAGAAACTCTCAAAGCTGCCAATATCAGTAGAGATGAGGTGAACGCAATTGTTTCTACCGGGTATGGAAGAGGAAGTGTTGAATTTGCTGATAAATCGGTTACAGAGATAAGCTGTCATGCAAAAGGAGCAGTTTTCCTCATACCCGGTGCGAGAACGGTAATAGACATAGGTGGTCAGGATAGCAAGGTGATTTCAATTGGCGAAAGTGGAAATGTGATCGACTTTGTAATGAATGATAAATGTGCTGCCGGTACCGGCAGATTTCTGGAAGTTATGGCAAACGCTCTCAGAGTTAAGCTTGAAGAGCTTGGAGATCTATCCCTTAAAGCAAAGAAGCCCGTTACAATATCATCTACCTGCACCGTTTTTGCCGAGTCTGAGGTTATAAGCCATCTTGCGTCTGGGTCAGGAATAGAGGAAATTGTTGCAGGAATCCACGATGCTATTGCATCCAGAATAGCTGCGATGGTGAGGAGAGTTGGAATAAAAGAGAAAGTCGTTCTCACGGGTGGAGTGGCAAAAAACGTTGGAGTCAAAAAAGCTCTGGAAAACAAGCTCGGAACAGATATTTACGTGCCCGAGGAGCCACAGATTGTAGGTGCTGTAGGAGCTGCAATCTTCGCACACACTCTTCTTGGTTAGCAATTTTTTGGAAAAACTTATTAACAACTGTGAATTCTTGCTCCTAGAAGTAACAAAGGAGGTGATGAGTTTGCATATACCGGACGGCTATCTGGATCTCTCTGTTGCGGCAGCGTTCTTTGTCTTCACCCTGATTGTACTTGGATACTCAGCCTATAAACTCAAAAGAGAGAAGCTAACTCCACTATTTGGCGTGGTAGCTGCGGCCATCTTTGCAGCACAGATGTTAAACTGGCCAATTCCTGGTGGGACTTCAGCTCACTTCGTTGGTGGTTCACTTGCCGGTATAATTCTTGGTCCCTACGCTGGAGCCATCGCAATGGCAGTGGTTCTAACAATTCAAACACTGGTGTTTGCTGATGGTGGTCTCACTGCATGGGGAGCAAACGTCTGGAATATGGCTGTTGTCAATGTTTTTGTTGGGTATTACTTTTACANAGCTCTGGAAAAATTCGGACGAGGACTCGCAGCATTTGTTGCAGGATGGTTCGGGATAACACTTGCAGCACTTTTTGCCGGATTTGAAATTGGAATTTCAACATCCTTTGGTTATGGTCTTGGAGTGACCATTCCTGTGATGGGAGTATGGCATGCTGTTCTNGGTGTAATTGAAGGCATCATCACTGCTGGAATAGTTACCTACATCACATCAGCGAAGCCGGAAATAATGGAGAAAAAAGTGCCGGCTGGAAAAATGGCTCTTGTTGCTATTNCAGTAATGATCCTACTTTCGCCACTATTTGCTTACGCTGCAGAACTTGTGGGATATTCCGAACCGCTTGAAAATGCTGCAGCAGTAATTGGACTTGAAGAACACCCCATCTATGAGGGCATTCTTCCGGATTACACTGTTCCAGGTCTTGACCCCTACACGGGTACACTCATAGCTGGAGCCATCGGAACAGTTATAGTCCTCGCTTTGGGTTACGCCTTCGGTAGGCATGCACGAGCTACTTGAAAAAAGTATAAAGGAAGCATCTACATATTTTCAGAATTTTTTTATTCATGANTATGCAACTACAGGACCTCTCCACCAAGTCGATGCAAGGTTGAAACTTTTTGGAACAGTTGTTCTTATAGTGCTGGCCGTTTCGACCTTTGATGCTCCTAAAGTCATTTTTGTGCTAATCTCTCTTCTTTTGATAGCAAAACTCTCAAATATCAGCCTCAAAACTATTGTAAAGAGAATCTGGCTTTTTTCACTTTTCTCATTTATTGTTGTAACTCCTCTTGCGGTGGAGAACCCACAGTATGGTGCTGTGTTTACTCTCCGGGTAATTGCAGCTCTCGTTGCTATTCAAATGCTGGTAATGACAACCCCATTCAACGAAATTGTTTTTGCACTCAGATCCTTCCGGGTTCCAGAAATTTTTGTTCTGGCTCTGTGGTTAGGTTACCGATACACACTGCTGATGTTTCGAGAGCTTGTGGGAATTCTAATTGCAAGAGAGAGCAGAAGAGTTGCAAAAACAAGTCATCTTGAAGTTTTGAGAATGGGGGGACAAGCTCTGGGTTTGTTTTTTGTGAGGAGCATAGAGAGGGGAGAAAGAGTTCAGCTGGCAATGCTTGCAAGGGGAGACAGAGTCGTGCGGTACAGAGGAAAATTAAAACACCTGGACACTCTTTATATGGCAATGCTAACAGCAATTACATTCTGGTGGGTGGTAATCTGACAGCTCCAGACACCTACGCAGTAGAGGCCGAGAACGTTACTTACCGGTATCCTGACGGAACTCTGGGTCTTGATGAAATAAGTCTCCAAATTGCAGAGGGAGAGAGAGTTGGAATTGTAGGAGCAAATGGAAGTGGAAAATCTACTCTGATATTTGTACTGGCTGGATTGCTGAAACCACAGAGTGGTAGCATAAGAATATATGGAATGAAACCGGAGAAGGAAAATATAGAAAAGATAAGAAGACTGGTTGGAGTTGTATTTCAGAACCCGGATGACTTCCTCTTCAATCCCACTGTGAAAGATGAACTTGAATACGTGCCCCTTCAACTCGCCTGGGATGAGAATAGNATTAAGTATGCTGTCAAAAGATACTCAAGACTGTTTGATATCGAAAACCTCCTTAAAAAACCACCCTTCAGACTGAGTGGTGGAGAGAAAAAAAAGGTTGAAATAGCAAGTGTCCTTATNGCGGAACCGAAAATTCTGATGCTGGATGAGCCAACTTCCAATGTAGATGGCAAAACGAGGAGGTTGATCGTTGAACTTTTAAGTAGTTTCTCGGGAACACTCATCCTTGCTTCCCACGAACTGGAAATCATCAGGTCTCTCACAGATAGGATTATACTTCTTAATATGGAACATAAGATTGAAGCAGATGGAAGTGTGGAAATTCTCGACGATGAAACACTGCTGGAAAAGGCAGGAATAATCTAATCAGAGTTTTTCAAGTCTTTTTCGCGAGTTTCCCAAATTGATTTCGAGAACTCGACAACATTGCCTATAACTATTAAGGCTGGATTCTCGAACTCCGGTTCTTCCTCCAAAATGTCTTTCAGAGTTGTGTAGATCATTCTCTGACCTTTGAGAGTTCCTCGTTCTATAATCGCCACCTTCGTGGACTCACATACTCCAAGNGTGATCAAGTTTTGAGCGACCTCTTTTATTGATTCCTTCCCCATTAGAACAACGAATGTAGATTTTTGGATAATATCNTCCACCCTTAATTTCTTCTTTCCTGTGATTACAACCAGGCAGAGGGCGAATTCGGGATGCGTAAGTGGGATATTCGCATATGCAGGAACACCATTAACAGAACTAACACCTGGCACAATCTCAAATGGAACACCCACTTTGGCCAAATATTGAATCTCATCACACAGTCTGCCAAAAATTACAGGATCNCCGCCCTTAAGTCTCACGACTGTTTTTCCCTCTTTGGCAAATTTTTCCATCAGCCTGTTAATTTCCACCTGTCTTTTATCTCCTNTTTCTCCACATTTTTTCCCAACATATATCAGTTCTTTACCCATTTCCTTGAGTTCCTGAACTATTTCATCACCAATTAACCTATCATATAGGACTACGTCTGCTCTTTTCAAAATTCTGTAAGCCTTGAGGGTTAGAAGCTCAGCATCTCCAGGACCAGCACCTACAAAGTATACCTTACCCATCACGATAATTCGCAGAAGATGGAGCAAATTAAAAAGCTTGCTTTTAGTTTTGGGCAGTCTAAAACCTCTAATTTTTCGAAATTCTTATATATTGCTATCCTGAACACCCCATTGCTGAAAGGAGGTGAACTGATGTCAGAAACACCATTACTTGATAAATTAGAAGAAGGACCGTGGCCCAGTTTTGTTAAAGAAATCAAAAAGACCGTAGAACTCATACAGAAAGCCGCTGCCGAGGGTAAGGAAATAAAAATGCCAAAAGGTGCGGAAGGTCTTCTCAAGCAGCTTGAAATTTCATACAAGGACAAGGTGACACACTGGAAGCATGGTGGAATTGTCTCGGTTGTGGGTTACGGTGGAGGAGTTATCGGGAGATATTCAGACCTTGGCGACCAGATCCCAGAGGTTGAACACTTCCACACAATGCGTATAAACATGCCGTCTGGCTGGTTTTACTCAACAAAGGCTCTGAGAGGACTCTGCGATGTCTGGGAAAAATGGGGTTCAGGGCTCACCAATATGCANGGATCGACAGGTGATATTATATTCCTTGGCACGAGAAGTGAAAACCTGCAGCCGTGTTTTGAAGATCTTTCAAAACTGGAAGTTCCATTTGACATTGGAGGAAGTGGTTCAGACCTGAGAACACCATCGGCTTGTATGGGGCCATCTCTCTGTGAGTTCGCATGCTACGACACACTTGAACTCTGTTATGATCTTACAATGACCTACCAGAACGAGCTTCACAGACCGATGTGGCCATACAAGTTCAAAATCAAGTGCTCAGGTTGTCCTAACGACTGTGTTGCTGCCAAGGCAAGAGCCGACTTTGCAATAATCGGTACATGGAAGGACGAAATTAAGATTGACCAAGAAGAGGTAAAAGAGTATGCAAAATGGATGGACATCGAAAACGAAGTGGTTAAGCTCTGCCCCACTGGAGCAGTAAAGTGGGACGGAAATGAGCTTACAATAGACAATAAGAACTGTGTAAGATGTATGCACTGTATAAACAAAATGCCCAAAGCGCTCAAGCCAGGTGATGAGAGAGGTGCAACAATTCTCATTGGCGGTAAAGCTCCATTCCTTGAAGGAGCTGTCATCGGATGGGTGGCAGTCCCATTTGTGGAAATCAAAAAGCCTTACGAGGAAATCAAAGAGATGCTNGAGGCGATTTGGGACTGGTGGGACGAAGAGGGTAAGTTCAGAGAGAGAGTTGGCGAGCTAATATGGAGGAAAGGTATGAAAGAGTTCCTGAAGGTTATCGGAAAGGACGTGGATGTAAGAATGGTCAAAGCTCCAAGAAACAANCCGTTCATGTTCTTCGAGAAGGAGGAATTGAGGTCATCGAAGTTTATTGAAGAACTCGAAAAGAGGGGGTTGATGTAAATGGCTCAGGAGTATAAGACGGATTTTGGGCCACCATACTTCAGAGATCTGCTTCATCCTGTAATAGCCAAAAACTACGGAAAGTGGAAGTATCACGAAGTCGTAAGACCGGGAGTAATTAAGAGAGTGGCAGAGAGTGGAGATGTAATTTATGTCCTCAGATTTGGTTCACCAAGACTGCTAAGTGTTTACACGATAAGAGAACTCTGCGATATAGCAGATAAATACTCAGATGGATACCTCAGATTCACAAGCAGACACAACGTGGAACTCTTTGTTACCGACGAGTCAAAGATTGAGGAGGTTATCAAAGAGGTTCAGGAAAAACTTGGATTCCCCTGTGGTGGAACCTGGGACGCATCCAAGGGTGAGTATGGTCTTACAAACATTATCCACACCCAGGGGTGGATTCACTGCCATACACCGGCAATTGATGCTTCAGGAATTGTTAAAGCCGTGATGGACGAACTCTACGAGTATTTCGTGGAACACAAATTGCCCGCTCTGTGCAGAATCAGTCTTGCCTGCTGTGCAAACATGTGCGGAGCTGTTCATGCTTCAGACATCGCAATTGTCGGAATACACAGAACACCCCCGCTCGTTGATGATGATGCTGTCAGAAGAATGTGTGAGATTCCCTCAACAGTTGCAGCATGCCCGACCGGAGCACTGAAGCCAGACATGAAGAACAAGACTATTAAGGTTGATGTAGAAAAGTGCATGTACTGTGGAAACTGTTACACGATGTGTCCTGGAATGCCACTCTTTGATCCAGAGAACGACGGTTCAGCAATTCTTGTTGGAGGGAAACTGTCAGAGGCCAGAAGAGGTCCTGAACTTTCGAAGGTTGTCGTACCGTGGGTCCCAAATGAACCACCAAGATGGCCAACNTTGGTCGAAAACATCAAGAAGATACTCACAACCTGGGCTGAGCACGCTAACAAACACGAGAGACTTATTGAATGGGTTGACAGAATAGGCTGGGAGAAGTTCTTTGAGCTTACCGGGCTCGAATTCACAGAGCATCTGATTGATGATTACAGGGTCACACCGTACTTCTACAGCGAACTNAGGGCTTCGACTCAGTTCAGATGGTAAATTCGGTAAGCTTAAAAACACATCTATTCCATTTTTTTGGGTGATAGAAAATGGCTGATTACACAGAAGAGGATAAACAAAAGGTTCTCGAACAACTCGGCAAAAAAGCCTGGAAGTACTCTGAACTTGCAAAGATTCTCAAAATGGACAAGAAGACGGTGGTTAAGATAGTCCAGGACTTGATCAATGAAGGAAAAGCTGCTTACTGGTCATCTGGCTCAACAACTTACGTGACGAGTAAAGAACATCTCGAGGAGATGGAGAAGAAGAGATCAGANGGTTAACTTTTCCATATTTTTAAGTTTTCTTTTCTGAACTTCGTTTATGGACCCAAAAATCAGGAATACCTTTTTGGACCACTTTTTTGAAAACTCTGTATTTTTCTTGGAGTCTGCGAGAATTTATGCGGGATTGAGTAAATACGTTTTGCTTCAGCAAACGTTTTCAGACACACTTCTGAATTTTACACCTGAGCTAAAATATCTCCTTCAGTGTTACCTTTCAGATGAGATTGGAGTGAATGAGTTGTACTCAAGGATAAGAGTTATTGAAAGGTCAATTAAGCAGGAAACAGAAAGAAATGTTTTATCAAAGTTGTGTGAAAAACTCGGTTTGAGNATACACCCAAAAATCTTTTTTGTCAATAGAATACTTAGCACTCCTCCTCTNCTGATCAGTGTGGACGTCTACGTTTCAAAATCAAATGGAAGCGAGCTGGATAGACTTCAGGATATCGAGAGAAAAATTCTGAAGGGTAAAGTGGATCGCACAACTGGAAGAGGTAGAATTATACGGCTCGAGGGTAAAATACTCGGATANCCAGAATGCTGCATTGAGAATTATGCTCAGGGGAAAGAAACGGGAAAATCTGCAGAAAGAAATCTCGTAGATGAGTGTCTAACCAAAGGTTACTTTGATTCCCTGCTCTCGCACTATATCCACTCAAAAATACTTTTCACCCCATCTCTTTTCACATCAAACTTTTATCCATGCAGTATCGGGTGTCTCGAGGCTGTTGAGATTGGTGAGAAAATCAGAGATTGGTTAGCAGACTTATCCACATCACTTTCAACCCCATTTGAGTTTCGAACGATGGTGAATGGGCTCTACCTCCTGACAACTGCCTACAAAACATATATACACAAAAAAAGTCAGAAGCTTGAACAATTCTTTTCAAAGCTTGATGAGAACTCAATCAATCTTGTGGGTAGTGTAGCTACCGTGATTTCGAACCTTACCGATTTTACAAACACTCTGATTGCCAGAATCTTTAGAAATTAGAGCAAAATCAAAAAAATTAAATACCCACAGGAAACTCTCGCTGAACGGAGGTGATCGCAGTGGTGGAGATAACAGTCGATCAGGACAAATGTTCAGGTTGTGGAGAGTGCATTTCTGTGTGCCCAGGAGGCGTCTTTGAATTTAATGACGATGGAAAAAGTTATCCTGCAAATCCCGATGAGTGTCAGGAGTGCTGCTCCTGNGTAGAAGTTTGCCCTGAAGAGGCCATTACAGTTGATGTTTGCNAGTAATATTCAATTCTTTCTTTTTTGAGGTGTTTGACTGGAAGTATTTCCATCTCGAGATGTATCGATCTCACCGCTATTCTGAATTCGATCTCTAAGAATAGATATTAACATCTCCTTTATTTCCTCCAGTCCCTCTCCTGTAACTGCAGAAAATGCAGGTCTGTCCCGGTAGTTATGCAGATCTGCCTTGCTGTAGACTTCCAGAACTGGCTTTTCAAACATGCTTTTCACTTCCTCCAGAAGAGAAATCTGTCTCCTCATTTCGTAACCACAAGTCTCAGTTGGATCGATAATGAAAAGGACGACATCCGCCAGGTGTTTGAGGCAGAGAATTGCTCTTCTTTCAATTCTGTTTCTTTTATGCAGAGGTCGGTCAAGAAGTCCAGGAGTGTCTATGATCTGGATGCTGTCTGTGAATCCCACCTTAATACTCTTGGTAGTAAATGGGTAGCTCGCAATTTCAGGTTTGAGTGTCGATACCGCTGCCACAAAACTTGATTTTCCTACATTTGGATAACCTGCAACAACAACAGTAGGAAGATCACGAAGTACAGGTATCTCCCTCATCTTCTGTTTAGCCTGATTGAGAAATCTGAGTTCATCATCAATCTGCTCTATTATCGATGCTATTCTACCGTAGGTGGATTTGACAACGATTTGCGGATCTCTACCCTTCTTGATTTCAGATATACTTTTACTAATAACTCTCTGTATCATTTTATCTGCCCAGTTCAGCGCTGCAAGTGATTTTTTCAGCATTCTCAGATCTACAACGACGTCAACGAGTTCGCGATAAAATTCTGGAAGAGAATCATAACTTGGATGCGAACTAATAATTTTTTTGAAGTAATCTGAGGAGACATTGGATATTGTGGACANCTTGTTTATCGCTCTTTCTTTAGCGCTTCTCCCACCAACTCTGGATGCCCTTCTGAAGAGCTTGTCAACAAGTTCATCCGCTGAAAGGACTGTTGGCAATTTCTTGAAGTCCTGCATCCCTGTTCATCTCCCTTTACATCTTNTCGTGTTTTTTATGTTGTGTACTCCGAGTTAAGTTTCACATAGTCGTAAGTGAGATCACAACCGATGGCAAAGTCACTGAAGTCTCCTTTATGGAGATTTACTTTTATTATGACCTCTTTGCACCTCAGCATAATCTTTCTGGCTTCATCTTCTCTTCCCATGATTATCCCCTCTTTAACGAGTTCAACCTCCTCCTCACCATCTCCCCGACCAGCAATGGAAATACTCAGCGTTTCACTCACTTCTCCTCCACTGTATCCAAGAGCTGCAACGATCCTTCCCCAGTTTGGATCGCATCCAAAAACTGCTGTTTTAACAAGCAATGAAGAAGCCACAGCTTTTGCAGCTTTTAACGCATCTTCTTTTGTTTTTGCTCCTGATACATGCACTTCGAAGACTTTCGTTGCTCCCTCTCCATCCCTTGCTATCTGCCTTGCAATATCCACACATACACTGTTAAGAGCTTCCTGAAAAACATCCTTGTTAACTTTCTCTCTTGCTGTTGAGATCAGAAGTACGGTATCGTTTGTTGACGTATCACCATCTACAGTGAGTCTGTTGAAGGATAAGTCCACTGCTTCCCTCAGCATCTCATAAAGCTCACCTGAGTCAAATCGGGCTGATGTGAAGATGAAACAGAGCATAGTCGCCATGTTTGGTGCTATCATTCCAGCACCTTTTGCAATTGCAGCTACCATGGCGTCTCTCCTCCCTGACTTTTTCACATACTTATCAGTCGTCGTAATGGCGTTTCCAAATCTTTCAGCATGGAGATTGCTGCTGCCAAGTCCTGAATAGACCTTCTGAGCCTTTTTTCTAATCCAGTCCATATCCATATATCTTCCGATTACNCCTGTGGAAGCAACAGCAATTCTTTTTTCCTCACATCCTGCGAGCTTTGCGACAATTCTGCACATTTCTCTTGCATCTTCAATTCCTCTCTCTCCNGTAAAGGCGTTAGCATTTCCACTGTTCACAATCAATCCCTCAATAACTCCTTCGCTGATGTTTTCCTGACATACCAAAACGGGAGCAGCCTTGATTCTGTTCTTTGTAAAAACTCCTGCAACCGTACCTTTGCATCTCACAATACCCAGCCCATTTCGTCCCTCCCTGATACCATTGCACAGCACACCCTCGATATCTGTTATCTCCATAACAGGTAAAGAAATTTCCAGTTAAATAAACTCTCCTCAAATTTTGATTTGTCTTGCGATGTCTAAACTCGTAAATTATCGTAAAAATTAAAATATTTCAGGAGCTCTGTACTCACCAAAAACTTCTCTCAACGCATCAGTCATCTCTCCAAGAGTGGCTCTGGATTTTACAGCCTCGTAAACATATGGCATAAGATTTTCATCCTCTCTCTCTGCTGCATTTTTCAGTCTCTCGAGAGCTTTCTCAACTTCATTTTTGTCTCTGTTCTCCCGGAACTTCCTCAACCTTGCTATCTGTCTTTCCACAACACTTTTATCGACCTTCAGAAGATCTATTTCAATTTCCTCCTCAATCTGGTACTTGTTCACACCTACAACTGTAATTTCACCACTATCTATTGCCTTCTGTTTTTCATAGGCTGATCTCTGTATCTCTTTCTGCACAAATCCACTCTCTATTGCTTTCACCATTCCACCCATTTCATCAATTTTATCTATATACCTCATTGCCTCCTCCTCGATTCTGTCAGTCAGCCACTCAATATAGTAGCTCCCCCCAAGCGGATCAGCAACGTCTGCAACTCCACTCTCTTCCGCTATTATCTGTTGAGTTCTCAGTGCGATCCTGACAGCTTTCTCTGTTGGAAGACAAAGAGCTTCGTCAAAACTGTTAGTGTGAAGAGATTGACAACCACCAAGAACAGCCGCAAGAGCTTGAAGNGTAACCCTTACTATGTTGTTTTCTGGTTGCTGTGCCGTTAACGTGCAACCTGCTGTCTGAACATGAAATCGGAGCATCATTGAGCGGGGATTCTTAGCATTGAATCTCTCCTTCATTATTCTTGCCCACAAACGTCGAGCAGCTCTGAATTTTGCTACTTCTTCAAAAAGGTTGTTTCCAGCTGCGAAGAAAAAGCTCAGGCGAGGGGCAAAAGCATCCACATCCATTCCTCTCTCAATCACTCTCTCTACGTACGTTATACCATCAGCAAGCGTAAATGCTATCTCCTGTACAGGTGTTGCTCCAGCTTCCTCCATGTGATAACCTGAAATGCTTATGGAGTTCCATTTTGGCATTTCTTTTGCACAGTACATGATTATGTCGGTGGAAAGTCTGAGTGAAGGTTCTGGAGGGAAAATGTAGGTCCCTCTTGCTATATACTCCTTCAGCATGTCGTTCTGGACAGTTCCGCGTAATTTATCTCTACTAACTCCCTGCTGTTCTGCAACAACCACATACATACTGAGAACCTGAGCACAGGTTGAGTTAATTGTCATGGAAGTTGAAACCCTGTCAAGCGGAATTGAGTCAAAGAGGATTTGCATATCCTCTANAGTATCAATCGCAACCCCCACTTTTCCAACTTCTCCAAGAGCCATGGGGTGATCACTATCGTATCCAATTTGGGTTGGTAAATCAAAAGCAACACTCAGACCAGTTTGACCCTGAGACAGGAGGTATCTGTATCGCTTGTTTGTTTCTTCTGCTGTAGCAAAACCTGCATACTGTCTCATAGTCCATAATCTCCCCCTGTACATTGTCGGGTAAACACCTCTTGTGAATGGATAAACACCTGGATAACCCAGCTTGTTCTCATAATCTATATCTACATCCTCTGGTGTGTACACTCTATCTACAGTAAAACCAGAATATGTTTTAAACTCCCTTTTTCGCTCGGGAGCTTTTTCAAGCAGAGGTTTAACATACTTCTTTTCCCACTCTTCCTTTCTCATTTGTTCACCTCCTTACTTCCCNGAATTGATCAGAGTTAATGTTGAGGTAGATAAAGATTGATGATTGGAATTAAGTTTGGTATCTATTCTACCAAATNCAGTTTGCCATTGCTTACCCGATGATGTTGAAGAAACTAAAAAAGCAATTTCCGGTAAAAATCTATTTTACAAAAAACAGCGGATCACCACTTGAGACTCTTGTACCCTCCTTAACAGGTATTGTTGTTATGACTCCGCTGAATGGAGATGAAATCGGATTCTCCATTTTCATAGCCTCTATGATAAGAACAGTCTCCCCCTCTGCAACTCTGTCACCCTCATTTTTGAGTATTTTCGTTACAACACCTGTCATGGGTGCATTAACAACTCTCCCCTCTCCGCTTGGAAACTCTTTTCTTCCAGTTCTCTCAGTTTCTCGCTTGGAAACCCTTGAGACTCTTGAAACCTTGGACACCCGTCCCGATTTTCTTGCAATTTCGGGAAGCTTTCTCGCAACTTCTATTACTGCTCTCTTTCCATTAACATGAACTTCAAAAACTCCTGGTGAAATCTCGCTGACTTCAACCTCGTACCTNTTCCCGAGAACTGTTACGGTGTATCTGAAGCCTTTCATCATTTCCCCCTACTAACGTTTTTCCACCCTTTGAGCAAGTTTCCAGACTTCAGGTGATCTTGTAATCTCTACCGGTCTTTCAACTTCCCTCATGTATCTGTGTATGGCGGCAATCGCAGCAAGAAATTCCTCGGGTGTCACTTAACCACCTCACAGTGGTATATTACCATGTTTTTTGGGTGGTAGTTTTTCTCTCTTACTCTCAAGAACCCTGAGGGCGGAGACAATTTTAACTCTGGTGAACTTTGGATCAATTACATCATCAATATACCCTCTTGCGGCGGCTCTGTAGGGATTGGCGAACTTTTCTCTGTACTCTTTTATCTTTTCTGCTCGTACCGCTTCTTTATCTTCTGCAGCTTTTATTTCCTTTCTAAAAACGATTTCTGCTGCACCTTCTGGTCCCATTACTGCAATTTCAGCAGTGGGATACGAGAAAACAAGATCAGCACCAAGATGTTTACTTCCCATCGCAAGATATGCACCTCCGTACGCCTTTCTGACAATAATTGTTACAAGAGGAACTGTTGCCTCACTGTAAGCATAGAGTATCTTTGCTCCATGCCTTATAATTCCCCCAAATTCCTGCTGCGTTCCTGGCAGATACCCCGGAACGTCAACAAATGTTACTATTGGGATGTTGAAGGCATCGCAGAATCTTACAAAACGAGCTATTTTATCGCTGCTATCAACATCCAGGCAACCAGCAAAGTACTTGGGGTTGTTTGCAACTATTCCAACACTTCTTCCATCAATTCTCGCAAAACCAACAACTGCATTCGGGGCAAAATGTCTGTGGATTTCAAGAAATTCCCCATTATCGACCACACATCTGATAAGATCGTGAACATCATAGGGTTTTTGAGGATCTTCAGGAACTATGTCGTAGATTTCAGGAGTTGTTCTTGCTGGATCATCCCCCGTTCTGACAACTGGAGGGTCTTCCATATTGTTTAGTGGCAAGTAACTGAGCAGTCTCCTCACAAGATGCATAGCCTCGACATCGTCCTCAGCCACAAGATGGCAGTTCCCGCTTTTCATCGCATGAGCTTCCCATCCACCAAGCTCGAAGGAGGTTACATCCTCCCCCGTTACTGCTTTGATTACCTGAGGACCGGTTATGAACATATAACAGTTTTCATTTTTTGTCATTACTATGAAATCACCAATAGCTGGGCTGTAAACAGCTCCTCCGGCACATGGACCCATAATGACACTTATCTGTGGTATCACACCGCTTGCGAGAGTATTTCGGTAGAAGATATCTCCATATCCCTTGAGTGCATCCACACCTTCCTGAATTCTTGCGCCACCACTATCGTTCAACCCTATCACAGGAATTCCGACCTTCATGGCGAAGTCGAGAATATACGCTATCTTGTATCCGTGCATTTCACCAAGGCTTCCACCCATAACTGTGAAATCCTGAGCAAATACAGCTACGGGTCTGCCATCGATTGTTCCATAACCCGTAACAACACCATCAGCAGGTAAATCGAGCTTGTCGAGACCAAAGTCAGTATTTCTTTTCTCTATAAAAGGGTTAAGCTCAATAAAACTCCCAGGATCAAGGAGGAGTTCGATCCTTTCTCGAGCTGTGAGNTTTCCCTGGCTGTGTTGTCTCTCAACTCTCTCCTTTCCACCCATCTGGCGAATTTTTTCTTTACGCCGGTATACCTCTTCTATAAGGTCTTTTCTCATGCTAACCCTCCACTCTACCGATCATTTAGCCCTCAACAAACTCTAAGAGGACTCCATGTGTACTTTTAGGATGTACAAACGCCACCAGCTTTCCTCCTGCTCCTCTTCTTGGTTTTTCGTCAATAAGTTTCATACCGGCTTTCTTTGCTTTTTCAATTGCATCTTCTATACTCTCCACATTAATCGCAATGTGGTGTATTCCCTCTCCTCTTTTTTCAATGAATTTTGCAATGGCACTCTCATCAGATGTAGCCTCAAGCAATTCAATTCTGCTCTCACCTGCAGGAAGCATTGCAACCCTGACCATTTGCTCTTTAACCTCTTCAATTTCTTCAACCTCGAAGCCAAGTGCTTTGTAGGCTTCTATGGCAACTTCAAGATTCTGAACAGCAATTCCTATATGATCTATTTTTTTAATCAAGCTATCACCTCTTAGTCAAGGGTTCAATTCTGAAGCCCTCCTCCTTATGCATTCAACTATCTCATGAAGAGGAGTCCCCGGACCAAAGATTTCGGAAACACCCAGCTTCATCAATTTTTCAGNATCCTCCTCAGGAATTATACCACCAACAACCACAACCACATCTTTACCAGGTTCAAGTCCTCTTTTTCTCATTTCATCCATTACCATTGGTATAAGTTCAAGGTGTGCTCCACTCAGAATACTTAAACCAACAACATCGACATCCTCCTGCAAAGCGGTCTCAGCAATCTCAGCAGGTGTTCGTCTTATCCCTGTGTAAATAACCTCAAATCCAGCATCTCTCAACGCTCTGGCCACAACTTTTGCTCCTCTGTCGTGTCCATCCAGCCCCGGTTTTGCAACAAGAACTCTAACCTTCTTTCTGTCTTGGATCTTCATCGACTCTCTTTCTGCTATCTGAAGCTCGCCCATAGGACAACACCACGAGAAAATAACTTTGGATTGTTAAATCTTTTTCGAAGTTATCCACTTTTCGATGGCAGTGAGGGAAAAATGTATTAAATACATCTCGACAATTATCTGTTAAATGGCAAAGAGAGAAGAGAACGAAATGAGGTATCTCATATTGAAACCCCTGGGTTATCCATTGAAAGCCAGTTATCACGAGTACCCGAGGGTTGATAACCCGAAAGTCTTTGACGTTTATGCAAAAGATCAGTGGAAAGGGGAATATGTTTCGAAGGGAAAACTACTTTTTGATGTCAGAATGTTTCCAGACTTTGCATTTGAGGTCGTGGATGCAGAACCATCTTCAGGTTATATCTCAGACTCCACAATAATTCTTGTTGAAAGNGACTCAAGGATAATAGAGACTGAAATTGTCAGGGATGTTTCGCTGAGAGANGTCGTCGGACAGGAGGAGGCAAAGAAAAAGGTAAAGGTAATCCTCGAATTTCTTAAAAATCCGGATAAGTTCGGGAAGTGGGCACCCAAAAATGTACTGTTCTACGGATATCCGGGAACTGGAAAAACTATGATGGCCAAAGCGTTGTCAAATGAGGCTGGCACACCGTTTCTTTCTGTGAAGTCAACAAAACTGATTGGGGAGCATGTTGGTGATGGTGCAAGGAAAGTGCATGAGCTATACGAGAGGGCGAGACAGCTTGCGCCATGCATAGTTTTTCTCGACGAGTTTGATGCAATTGCTCTCGATAGAAGTTACCAGGATTTGAGAGGAGATGTTTCTGAGATTGTTAATGCACTGTTGACTGAACTTGACGGTATCCAGAGCAATGATGGTATCTGCACGATTGCAGCTACCAACAGAATAGAGCTACTGGATCCATCTATTAGAAGCAGGTTCGAGGAGGAAATTGAATTTAAACTTCCAAGTTATGAGGAAAGACTTGAAATTCTGAAAAGAAATTTCCAAGAATTTCCATTGAAGGTAAGAGCAAGACTGGAAGTTGTGGCAAATGCTTCTGAGGGTTTCAGTGGAAGAGATCTCGTGGAGAAAGTGATTAAATCCTCACTTCATAAAGCAATTGCTGAGGGAAAAGATGTAATCGAGACAGAGGATCTCGTTAAGGCCATTGAGAGGGTAAAGACGCCCTCAAGAAGTCCACCCAAGCAGATGTTTGTTTAATCTTGCGAAACTTATCCAGTTTCAGCTCTGGAATTAACTTAACNACAAGAAAGGAATTTACCGTTGAAAACATGCTAACGGAACCCTAACTACGTTTTTCANACATTTATTACACGATTTACAGTCACTCGGACTCTCTTTCCACTTTCTGGGAAGATACGGATCCCTTATTAAAGGTCGAGCCATCGAAATGAGATCGCAGCAATTNCCNATTAGTTTTTCTGCGACTTCTATACTTCTTATCCCTCCCACAAGTATAATCGGAATTTCAACCTTTTCTTTGATTTTTCTGGCAAAATCTTTAAAATATGCTTCACCGCTTTTCTCTACATTCTGACAAAAAACTGTGAACTTTGTGTATAGTTTTGACTCCCACATCCCAGCGCTAACCTCGATCGCTTCATATCCAGCATTTTCAAGTAGCTTTGCTATTCTGGCAGCTTCCTCAACCTCCAGNCCACCGGGGATGAAATCNGCTGCGTTCATCTTTATCATAACCGGGATTTTACTTTTCTCTCTGATTTTCTCAATGATATCCAGCAGAATCTTTGCCCTCTCCTGCCCGAACTCATCCTTCCTCCTGTTCGTGTATGGTGAGATGAACTGGCTTAACAGATATCCATGAGCTGCGTGAAGTTGTACGGCATCAAACCCAGCTTTTTCAGCCCTTATGGCAGCTTTCGCAAAATCGTCGATTATCCTATAGATTTCTTCCNGTGATAACTCTCGCGGTGTAATCTTAGTTGTGGCTTCCATAACTGCTGAAGGGGCTACAGGATTGAAGGGACTTTGCCGACCAGCATGAACCAGTTGTGCAACAAAATTAACTTTCGGAGTTTCCCTATCAGCTTTCTTAACTTCTTTAACAAGTTTCCTTAAACCCTCGATGTGCTCATCACTGCTTATTCCCGTCATATTTTTCATAACCCGTCCTTCCTCACTGATAAACATAAAGCCTGTTATGATTGTACCGATTCCCCCTTCAGCCAGTTTTCTGTAGAACTCAATCAGTTTTTGGGTGACGAATCCCCCCTCTGTTGCCATTGACTCGGCAGTTGCTGATTTGACTATTCTATTCTTCAACAAGAGATTTTCAGTTTGNAAGGGTTCATAGACTGAGTATTTCAAAGACGAACCCCCGAGTTTTTGTTAAGTTATTTTAAAATATTAATTTATAAGATTTTCTGCAGGTCAGATCAGAAAAAGGTGAATTTTAATCAAGATTTCTCTCGATCCACTTTTTCATCTCACTTTTGGGGAGAGCACCAACTATCTGATCAACTGGTCTTCCGTTTTTGAAGAATATCAGTGTCGGAATTGCAGAGATTCCATATCTTGCTGCAATTTGCTGATTCTCATCTGTATTGAGTTTTGCGAAGACGATCTTTCCAGCATATTCTTTTGCGAGTTCTTCCACTATTGGGGCAATCATTCTGCAGGGCATGCACCACTCCGCCCAGAAATCCACCACAACATTTCTATGTTTTCTCAGAATTTCATTAAAGTTCTGAGAACTAACAGTGATGGGTTTGTCAGTGTGTGTGTCAATCATTTCTGAATTNCCATGGGCTTCTCCTTCCCTCATTTTTTTCATCAGTTCGTGTAGTTTTTTCTGTCTTATTTTCTCTATTTCGTCCATGAACAGTTTATTTTGGTATCTCAATTTAGCCTTTACGATGTTTTGACTTGACCAGAAAAATCCAGTGAAAAGTTTGAAGTCCAAAAACATCGTCTCTTCAATAAATGGATATTTATACTCAAACATATCCCTGTATCCATGAATTTGAGAGATGCGATTGAAGTTGTCAACCCTGTAACAGTCGATAGAGAACTCAATCATGACATTGTAACCGACTTTTTACGTGAAAATAAGCTTCTGAATACTCCAGTTATCCTTAACGTTGAGGGAAAAAGGGTTGCAACAAATTTTGTGTCTTCAAGATCACTTCTTGCTAAATTTCTCAAAACAGGTGAATACGACATTGCAAAAAAACTGGTCTCTCTTGAAGGTACAGAGAGTAAAATCACAGTAGAAGGGTTCTCNTCCCTACCGTTAAGAAAGATGAAGCTTGACCTTTACGAGTTACCAATTCTCAGGTATTTCCCCTCAGACGGTGGACGTTACGTAACAGCGGGTGTCATCATCGCGGAGAGAAACGGTATTTTCAATGCAAGCTTTCATCGTTTGATGCTGCTTGATGAGAGAAGTTTTGCCGCTCGCCTTGTACCACCGAGACACACCTACCTGATGTGGAGGGAGGCAATCGAAAGTGGAGGTGAGTTGAACGTTGCCGTATGTATAGGTACTCATCCCCTCTTTATGTTTGCAGCCTCCACACGCGTTGGGATTGGTGAGGAATTTACATACGCCTCACGACTTATGGGTAAGTTGACTCTATACAAAAAAGATAATTTACTCCTGCCGGATTCGGAGATAGTACTGTTTGGGAGACTGACTTCCAAGCTTGCTGACGAGGGTCCGTTCATAGACTTAACTGGAACCTACGACAAAGTTAGAAAGGAACCAGTATTAGAGGTGGACGAGATTTACGCAAAGGATGACTTCATCTATTATTCAATAACACCTGGAGGGAAGGAGCATCAGATGCTTATGGGTGTTCCGTATGAAGCTGTAATCTTCAAGTTTGTCTCAAATGTCTGCAAGGTAAAAAACGTCGTGACAACGCCTGGTAGTAGACATTATTTCCACTGTGTAATCCAGATTGAGAAAAGAACTGAAGGTGATGGTAAGAATGCAATACTGGCAGCACTAACAGCAAATCCAAGCATGAAAGGTGTTATTGTGGTTGACGAGGATATAGATATCCTGAATTACGAAGAAGTGGAATACGCAATAGCGACGAGGTTTCAGGCGGATAGAGATCTGGTAATAGTCAGTGGAGCCAGAGGTAGCAGTTTGGATCCTTCAGCAAATGAAACCACTACAAAGTGGGGCATAGATGCGACAAAGCCGCTGGATGGAGAGGATTTTAAAAGAATTATTTGAAGATTTTTGTAATACGACCGGGGTGTGCTTAATGACGGTTGTTGTGAGCATCGTGGGACGATCGGGTTCAGGAAAAACAACGTTTATTGAGAGACTGGTACCCCTGCTGAAATCGAGGGGTCTGAAGGTAGGCGTCATAAAACATGCAGCTAAAGGATTNCAGATAGACAGAGAAGGAAAAGACTCGCACAGGATTTTCCTGAGCGGAGCCGATGTAGCCATTCTCTCAAAGGAGAAGTTCGCATTTATAAAGAGAGTTGAACGTGATGACCTTCGTGTGTTTTTGAAATACTTTGAGGATTATGATGTGGTGTTAACAGANGGTTTCAGCGGTGAGGATTTTCCTAAAATAATTATNACAACNAGNGAGAAAGAACCTGAGAAGNTGGTGGTGGAAAGTGAAAAAGATATAAAGTCATCAGCAGTACTGGCAGAGATAAATGTTTCAAACAGCAATCTTGAAGAGGATGTTGAGAGGGTTGCTGAAAAAATCATTGAACTATCTCTCTTAGAGGGGTGTAAATGAAGATAGAGCGAGATGTGGAACTTCTGGAGGATAAATTCGTTTTCACCCAGAAAACAGAGGGAGAANAGAGAAAGCTGATTTACGATTTTAAAAAATGTAATGGCTGTGGAATCTGCGTTTACGCTTGTCCTGTCAATGCAATAGAACTTGGTCCGGTACATGACATAGCCGTCGGTCTTGAAATGCCCCCTGTGGTCATAGATCACCTCAAGTGTGCTTACTGTGGAATCTGTTACTCATTTTGTCCATTTAATGCATTTGATTTCCTCATAAACGAGAAAAGAGTGGACAAATCCAGTCTCGTTCTATCTCCAGTTATGTACACGTACAAATACGATGAGTGCAGAGAGTGTACACTCTGCTACAAAGCCTGTCCAACAAATGCTATAACAAGAAAGGTTTTTTTGAAAAGAGAAGACATTCCAGAGAAAAATGAAGAAGATGTAACAGGAAAAGTGGTGATTGACAGAGAAAAATGCAATCTGTGTGGGATATGTGCTGAGTTTTGTAAAGTTTTTAGAATGANTGAGAAAGAGGTAAAACCAGATGACGTTTTACCTTATTCTGATATATTAATTGATGAGGAGTCGTGTGACTACTGTAAACTATGTGAAGAAATCTGCCCTGAAAGGGCAATAAAGATCGAAGGTGGAAGAAGAATAACCTTCAAACTGCCTGAAAAAATTGCAGAAATAACTGTAGATCAGGNACTCTGTTCTCACTGTAGTTACTGTGAGGAGGTATGTCCCTACGATGCTGCAAAAACAATAAAGCCAATAGANGGAAAACTCAGTCTTTTCGAGGCAAGAATGCACAGATGTGACCCGGTTGGATGTGCGGCGTGCATAAAAATATGCAAGCACAACAACGTTTGGTACGTATCCAGAGATAAAGGTAGAGTGCACTTCAATGAAAAATTCTGCATTTACTGTGGAGCTTGTGAGAATGCCTGCCCATACGACCTGATCAGGGTGGAGAGACACAACTACTTTACAAGAGAGAGAGTTACTGACGTGCCTTGGAGAGATGCATGGGAAGACGCAGTTGAGAGGATTGTAAAGAAGAAGAGAGTCGAAGAAATTAGCAAATTCTTTATTGAGGAAGGTGAAGTGGAGCTTGTGGAGGAGGAAATAAGAGTTTCTCCNCCAGATGAAAAAAAAGTGGAGGAGGTTAAGGAAAAGATTTCTAAAGTAGAGGAAGTCTTGAAGAGAGCACGATACAGAAGGGCAATGGAAAGTGGAAATGTTGAGATCTTCATAAGAGGTGTTAGAAGTGCACTTGGAGAGGATAAGGGGAAAGAAGAGCAAAAAGCTTGATGGAAAATTGGTGGTTCTTGGAGTAACCGGAAGTATAGCAGCTGTTGAAACAGTTAAGCTGGCAAGAGAACTTGTCAGAAGAGGAGCTCAGGTTGTTGCGGTGATGAGTCCGGCAGCAACCAAGATAATTCATCCAAATGCTCTGGAATTTGCNACAGGTAGACAGCCGGTGGTTGAACTTACCGGTAGCATAGAGCATGTGAGATATGTTGGAGTTGATGGAGAAGCAGATTTACTGCTGATAGCTCCCTCAACAGCCAACACGATTTCAAAAATTGCAAACGGAGTCGATGATACGCCCGTAACAACATTTGCATCCACAGCACTTGGTTCTGGAAAGCCGATAATAATTGTTCCAGCGATGCACGAATCCATGATGCAGAATAGAGCGGTACTTGAAAACCTTGAAAAACTGATGGAGATGGGAGTAGAGTTTGTCCATCCAAGATTTGAGGAAGGAAAAGCAAAATTTGCCGAAATTGAGAGAATATGTCTTCACGTNGAGAGAGCTCTGTATCCAAAAGAGTTTTCTGGAAAGAGAGTTATTGTGACTTCCGGCCCCACTTTTGAACAGATAGATCCCATAAGATTTATCAGTAACAGAAGTTCTGGTATAATGGGAAGAGAGCTTGCCCTTGAATTCTGGAGACGTGGAGCGGAGGTTGNGATTATCACATCAAAGCCCTCAGGTTTTCAATTGCCAAATTTCAAGGAGGTTGTTGTCTGGTCTGTAAAGGATATGCTTGATGCATCACTTCGTGAAATAAATGTAGGCTGTGACCTTTTCGTGGCAGCAGCTGCCGCTTCAGATTTTACAGTAGAAAAAGCAAAAACCAAAATAAAGACCGTTTCTGAACTTGAACTTGAACTCAAAGCTGCTCCGAAGATACTGAGAGAAGTCAGAAAAGTTTATGATGGCTCAATAATTGGTTTCAAAGCAGAAACAGGGGTGAGCGACGAGGAACTTACAAAAATCGCTGAGGAGAAAATGGAATGTGATAAACTGGCCATGGTTGTTGCCAATGACGTTCTCGAAAGGGGAATGGGAACAGAAGACACAAGAGTGCTGATTCTGACACCAAGAAGGAAGGAGTGGGTAGAAGGGTACAAACAGGACGTTGCAGAAAAGATAGTCGAGGTATACATAGAGGACTGTTTCTGAATGACCAAAAATGGTAGCCAGAGTTTTTGCTCCAGCAAGCGTAACCTGCATTTTTTCACCCCAAATCTCGTCGAGTGTTGAAGAGTCTGGAAGNGTGGGTGTTGGATTTACTGTGAATAAAGGCGTATATGCCGAAAAACATACCAGGTTGATTGTTAATGGCGATGAGGTGAGATTTCCAACCGTTGAATACGTCTTACAATCTACGGGACTTCAAGGCGTTAGAATAGAGACTGAACTTCCTTACGGGTGTGGGTTTGGTTTAAGCGGTGCCTCAGCACTGGCAACTGCCTTTCTTGCCGATCTGCCAGCAATAAAACTCGCAGATATTGCTCATGAGGCAGAAGTAGTAAATCTTACAGGACTTGGAGACATTGTAACCCAAACCTTCGCTGGAGTCATTGTAAGGAGAAACGCATCCTGTCCTTCCAGAGCCATAATTGACAGGTATAGCTGGAACCTTGAGCTTGATTTCCTGGTTCTGGGTAAACTTGAAACAAAGGATATCATTGGAAACGAGCTTAAAAGAAAAAAAATCGCTGATGCAGGAAAAAGATGGACAAAGGAGTTCGTAAAGAAGCCAACTATCGAGAACCTCTTTAGATGTTCAAATTCATTTGGAAAAGAGACAGGTTTGGTGGACTTCGTTTCTGATGTTATTGAAACCGTGCAAAGCGAGGGTGGTATGGCTGCTATGATTATGCTGGGTAAAGCTGTTTTCGCTCTTAATGGTTACAAAGCGTTGAAAGAATTTGGTGAACCTTTTAAAGCCAAAATTGACTGCTGTGGGGTGAGAAAAATTGAATAAAATCAAGGTTACCGCGGTTCAATCCAGAATTGGTGATTTATCGAGTGCTGAGAGAGTAGCCAAGATAGCTATTGAGGATGATTCCGAACTTCTTCTTTTTCCGGAATACTTCACATATTCAAAACTTTCGCTGGATATAAGTGGTGAAACGCTTCGATTTCTTGAAAACTTCAGCAGAGAGTACGGTGTAGCGGTTTGTGGAAATGTCGTCGTTGCAGAGAATGACAGCTACTTTAACAGAGCTTTTTTATTCGAAGATGGAGAACTGAAGGGATTTCAGAACAAAATACACCCAACAAGAAATGAAAGAAAACTGGGGATAAAACGTGGTGATAAGCTTGAGCTATTTTATGTCCGAAAAGTCCCAGTTTGCATACTTGTCTGTGCTGATATTCTGTATCCCGAATTGTGCAGAGTGGCAGCACTTAAAGGAGCCGATGTCGTATTGAATCCTGTTGTGTCATTCAAACATTCTGAGCTTCCGGGAGTGGAGTACAGACACTGCCTCTATTTTACGAGATCATTTGATAACTGTTACGGAATAGTAAAGGCTGGAGGTTTTGGAAGAACATTTACCGGCTCAGTTGCGGTTGGAAGAAGTTTAATCGCAACGTTTGATGGGATAATCGCGAAAAGTCGTAGCGAGGATGATGAAGAGGCTGTAACAGCCGAAATCAACCTTGACAGAATTAGAGAGTACAGAAAGATTAACTACTCCATACATGACAGAAACGTTAACGCCTACAAGGAGCTTTTTGAGGAAAAAAGTTCCAATTCGAGCTAAAAATATTTTATCACCTTTTTGAGCATTTCACGAGCTTCTTCAGAGAACCAGAATTCGATAAAGGATAGCATATCCTCTTCAAAGTGTTCTGAATACTCTTTTTCAACCATTCTCGTACGGTTTTGCTTTATAGCCTGAAACGCTTTGCCAGGCAATTCTGCCAGTTTTTCTGCCTTCTCAACCGATTTCGCCAGGAGCTCATTTATTGAAAAAATTCCGTCAATTAGCTTCATCTCCAGAGCTTGCTGCGGTGTGTAAAGTTCTCCGGAGTAGGCAATTTCACTTGCATATCTGTCCCCAACAATCTGATTGAGAACCAGGTAGGCTAAAAGCGGAATAGGAACTCCAAGTCTGACCTCGTTCAGACCAATATAGCCTCTCTCTGCCATAAAACGGTAATCACAACAAAGAGCCAGAATGCATCCTCCAGCTACTGCATGGCCAGTTATTGCAGCCACGGTTGGTTTGGGGAAGGTATAGAGGGTGTAGCACATATCACTGAAAGAACGGAAGAATCTCTCGAACTCTCTCCTATCAGCGCTGTAAAGCTGGGAGACATCGAATCCAATAGAAAAGAATTTATCACTGGTACTCGTTACCACCAGTCCCCTTACTTTCTCAGAATCTCTGATTTCCAGCAGTGTGTCAAAGACTTCCCTAGCAAATTTTGTGTTAAATGCATTTTTCGATTTTCTATTCAGTTTCACAACAGCAATTCTCTCGGTGTACTCGACTTCGAGATACCTCATAACCACTCTTCCATATTAACTGCTATTTTGGTTTTTT
>Ga0180908_1096_pt1 | contig 27104 bp, 34 predicted proteins | sample Deesub1362A_J573_FD_124169 | JGI IMG/M metagenome (GOLD analysis project Ga0180908, IMG submission 124169) | Archaeoglobus sp. JdFR-41 | reverse complement strand
AACTCCCAGCTTTCCTATTGGAGTCTCAAGAACTCCATCATCCTTGCCGCCTATGTAGTAGCAATTTTCCCACATGGTAGGCTGATCCTTATCATGAAAGTNCATGGAGCCATCTGGAAATGCGAGNATAAAAGTGTTGTAAGCATCTCCATTGCGATAAGCTATAAAGGATCCTCCAACCACTCCATCATAATTTGATGCAAGATTTTGAAGAAGCTGAGCAGGCTCACCATTTATCGGTTGAGGCACATCCAGCATTTTCGGATTGAATGCAACAGGAGAAGTGAAAAATTCCGGGAGGATAACCATTTCAGCTCCTTCTTTAAAAGCTCTTCGCACAAGTTTTTCTGCTCTTTTTAAATTTTTCTCAACGTTTCCAAGTTCAGCCTTCATCTGCACACTTGCAATTTTTACAGATTTCATTTCAATCCAGTTTTGAATTATGATGATTAAAATATATACTTTTCTCGGCAAATCTGTTTCAAGAGAGTATTTTGAAGAGAGCTCTTTTACAAGCTAAGATATAGAGAAGNAATTAGGAAAAGAAATGAACGTATCATGTATCCTTCCCATTTCTGTTAGATGTGAAGTCTCTAAAACGAGAATAAGGGTGAGGTTTNAACTCTCAGAAAAAAATAGAATTTGAGGTTGAACTGAATCATGTGGGCTCGCCCGGATTCGAACCGGGGACCTCCGCCGTGTGAGGGCGGCGTCATAACCCCTAGACCACGAGCCCGGTGTAGGTTAACTTTTTCTAATCTCATCAGAATTTAAGTTTTGTTCTGAAGAAGTCATGAATTTTTCTTGCCTGTTTTTCACCAATTCCACTAACTCTCATCAACTCACCTGTCCCAGCATTTGCCACGCGCTGAATAGTTCCAAAGTACCTCAGTATTCTCTTGGCTTTTTCCTCTCCAATACCCGGTATGGCTGTAAGCATCGCAATTTGTGGATTTTCAAGCTTTTTTAGTCTCGGAACAATTCTAAGATCCTCACTGGTGATCTTGTTTTCAATCGTTTTCAGTGCAAGGCAAAAATCGTCATCATTTTCAACAATGAGGGGGATGACCTGACCAGGTTTATTTTTTACAGCAACCGAGATAACTGCTCCAACAACGGCTTCACGTCTGAACATTCTGTTTGCAATTTCTCTCTCCAGATTCCCAACTATCATAAGAAATGAGAGAGGATACCTTGCAGAAAGCAGATGACACTGGGTAAACAACCTTCCATCAGCTATTGAATTCAGAAAATCAGAAGCTGTTTTTCTTTCTACAGCAACCTCGTAGACTCCATGTTTTATCAAATAATCTCCTGTATCCAGTCTTTTCCTCTTAACCAGAATTCCCATCCTTTCAAGCTTCAGATAAATATCGTCGGGCTCTCTGTCGTCAACGAATATCATCGGGATCAGAATGTGGGCAGGGATATTTTAACATGTCTCCGAGTATGTTTAATATTTCTAATTATTTAACAGAACAATAAATCTCAAAACAGCATACATAAAGAATACGTATCCTCGAAATAGGTTAATCGACATTTTTGTATCTCTGAACGGCAGTTTAAAACAAACCTTTTATATCCTTCCAGAATCCAGTCAAAGGATGTTTACAAAGGTGCTGGTGGCAAACAGAGGAGAAATAGCTGTCAGAGTTATGAGGGCATGCCGGGAACTGGGAATCAGAAGTGTGGCTATTTACAGTTCTGCAGACAAAAAAGCATTCCACAGAGTTTACGCTGATGAGTGCTACTATATCGGTAAGGCAGATCCCAGACGAAGTTATCTTAATATAGATAGGATTATTGAAGTAGCAAAAAAAGCCGAAGTAGAGGCAATCCACCCGGGCTACGGATTTCTCGCTGAGAACCCTGAATTCGCGAGAAGGTGCGAGGAAGAGGGATTTGTTTTCATTGGACCACGACCAAAGGTAATGGAAATAGCAGGATCAAAAATAGAATCACGAAAGTATATGAAAGAGGCTGGTTTGGATGTCATTCCTGGCTCACCCACTCTGAAAAGTATTGACGACGCTCTCAGGTGGGCTGAGAAGATAGGTTACCCAGTTGCAATAAAAGCATCAGGTGGTGGAGGTGGAATAGGTATCAACGTAGCCAGAAATGAAAGTGAACTTGAAGAAGCGTTTAAGAAATCCAAAAAGCTCAGTGAGAACTATTTCAGAGATTCTGCAGTTTACTTGGAGAAACATCTTGTGAAACCGAGACACATAGAGGTCCAGATACTGGGTGACGAGCATGGTAACACGATATTCCTTGGTGAGCGAGAGTGTAGTATACAGAGAAGGTATCAGAAACTGATTGAAGAAGCTCCATCACCAGCCATCGACGAAGAAACACGGGAAAAACTTGGTAGAAAAGCGGTGAAGGGAGCAAAAAGCATTGGTTATACAAATGCCGGCACATTTGAGTTTCTGTATGAGAATGGAAATTTCTATTTCTTGGAAATAAACGCGCGACTTCAGGTTGAACACACAATAACTGAAGTGACCACTGGGGTAGATATAGTGAAATACCAGATCCTCATAGCTGCAGGAGAATCACTTCACCACTCCCAGGAAGACATTATGATCAGAGGACATGCAATTGAGTGTAGAATCAATGCTGAAGATCCTGTAAACTTTTACCCAAGAAGCGGGAGAATACTCCACTACAGAAGTCCCGGAGGTATTGGCATCAGGGTGGACAGCGGAATTCACATGGGGTACAGAATACCTGAAGAGTATGATTCCATGATTTCAAAGCTAATAGCATTTGGAGAGACGAGAGAAGAGGCTATCAGAAGAATGAGAAGGGCGCTATATGAATACNTTATTGAGGGTGTGGAGACCAATATCCCATTCCATATTGTAGTGTTAAATGATGAAGAATTTGAGAAGGGGAACATCCACACGAAATTTGTGGAGGAGAGAAAAATCCCTGAAAGAGTGAAAGAGTTTCTCTCATCATTCAGACCTATGAAAATGAAACTTGATGAGATCTTCATGGAGAGTNAGTTCAGTGACGAGGAGGTTACTGCAATCGTCGCAGCAATAAATAAAATGGAGGAGGAGACAAAGATTAGCTTTGAGGAAAAGATATGGCGGGCGGTATTCCAGCTAGGAGGATGAGAACAGTGGCAAAAGCCACACAGTTTACTGTACCAAGTACTCCACCGCTGATACCGCCGAATACCAGTTCTGAGAATTTTTTAATGAAGAAAGTCAGAATAAACACGGCAATAAAAGATATCAGAGCTTCTTCAGGAGACAGTATCAGAAACGGGATAAGTACGAGAGCTCCGGGTATGAGGTCAATTGTNCTCGCATATCGCATCATGTAGAAACCAAAACCCTTCCAGCTCGGTTTTGAAGTTACAAGAGCATAAAGCATGGCATATTTAGCAAGATACTGNCCATAAATGACATCCATGAATTCAGCTCTCAAAAAAGTAAAAAACAGTATAAGAAGGTAAAGTGTAACAAGTACAACTCCTCCTGTACTTAATGTAGCCTCCTTCATTGCTTCCCTACTCCTCTCGACAGGTGCAAATATAGCGTCCCCGAATTTACCAAGTCCATGAACACCTTTGATACCTTCAACAAGGATGTAAACTACCAACCCTATCAGGCCTGCATTAAAGCCCATTTCGTATCCGATAAACAGTGGGACAGCTATAATACCTCCAACGATCAAACCAGCTATTGGTACAAACCATAAATTTTTCCGAATTTCCTCCATATCACTTTCTATCGGTAATGAAGTGAGAAAAGACAGCGCAGATCCAACAAGTCCCATGCAACGGAATGGCAGTCTCAGGTATAAAATTTTTACTTGAATCCGTATTTACCTCTAAGAAGAACGAATCTGACGGATCCCCAATTTCTTGTCTTTATCTGCCCATNTTCGGTTTTTTCAACAACGAAGAGCCACTGATTTTCNCTACCCACCGGTATAACCATTTTCCCTCCATTTTTGAGCTGTTCAATCAGCGGTTGAGGTATCTCAGGGGCGGAAGCTGTTACGTATATCTTGTCATAGGGAGCTTTTTCGGCATAACCTTCACTGCCATCGCCCACAATAACCAGTACGTTGCTGTATCCAAGNGCTCTCAAGTTTCTCTCCGCCATTTCTGCGAGCTCAGGTATCCGTTCAATTGAAACAACCTCACCAGATTCTCCAACTATCTCAGCTACCACCGCGGCGTGATAACCACAACCTGTACCGATCTCAAGAACTCTTTCTCCCTCTCTAAGATCAAGAAGATCACACATTATCGCAACCATGTGGGGTGCGCTGACGGTCTGACCAAATCCGATCGGGAGAGGCGTATCTACATAAGCCTGATCACGGTACTTCACTGGCACGAAAAGATGGCGAGGTACTTTTTTGATGGCCTCATATACTCTGTCACTCAAATTAAGTTCGTATCTCAANCTTTCTGCAAGTTTTTCTCTTCTATCTTTGAATATATCAATTTTCACCATGCAAGTTCCTCCTCGAGATTATGGGATNGACTTAACCTCTCTGTGTCTAAATGCTTTAACAGTTTTTTCCTAAAAACAGTTTTCTTATTCAGGAAAAATTAAATTAATGAGTAACTTTTTTACTCAAAAATTCCAGCTCTCGAAACTTTCTTTTTGTATATCTTCCTNAATCTCTCGAACAGTTTATCATATATTTCAGCTCTCTCTTTCGACGGTTTGAAGACTTTTTCAACTCTTACGAGTTTCTTTACATCCTCAAATCCTCTGAGGTAACCGAGGCCTACCATGGCTATCATTGCTGCTCCTTTGGCTCCTGCCTGTTCGGGTTCAGCTATTTTTCTGACTTCCCTTTTTAGAGCATCGGCAAATATCTGGAGCCATAGATCCGATTTTGCTCCACCACCTATGAAATGGATGTACTCTGCCTGACCGGTTAATTTCTCGAAGTACTTTAGTGCCCACTTCATATTGAGNGCGACCCCTTCGAGGACTGCCCTCACAACCTCACTTCGAGTGTGATCAAGACTAAGATTATAGAATCCCGCNCTAANCTCATCATCATCAATTGGTGCTCGCTCTCCAAACATCCATGGTGTAAAAATCAACCCACCACTGCCNGGCTCAGCTTCCGAGGCTATCCTATCAAGTTCAGCTGGAGTTAGCGATTCGAAGAAATTGCTCTTCAGCCACTCATAGCAGGCTCCTGCAGTCTCCTGTTCTGCTATGCACAGATACATCTCTGGATTTGCACTACACAGACACCCTATGTAATGAAAGATGTCCAGTTTTCTTTTCTTCATGTGAGCCGCTAACCAGTCGCTTGTGCCAACATAAGCGTGTATTTCATTTTCCAGAACTGCTCCCGACCCTATGGCAGCTGAAGTTATATCTCCAGCACCCGACACGATAGGTGTACCCTCAAGAAGACCCAATTCTTCTGCAGCTTTTTTTGTAAGTTTCCCGACAACGTCGGTTGAAGCTCTTATCTCTGGGAGTTTTTCTCTGTCGATACCATACTTTTTAAGGAGTGTGTCACTCCAGCACATTCTATTTTTTCTTGTGTCCATCAACCACGTCAAATTTGCATTGTCCATACTTGTGGTAAAGTTACCTGTACATCTCGCTGCCAGATAGTCCTTAACATCAAGAAACTTGTATGTATCCCTGTAAATATCAGGTTCATTGTATTTGAGCCAGAGTATTTTACTTATTGGATCTTTTCCTGCAAGACCCGGTCCTCCTCCTGTAATTCGTATAAAGCGAAGCATGCTGATAAGATTGTATTTAAAAAGTCTGCCACCAACAATTTTTCTTGCTATTTCAGCAGCTCTTGTGTCAAGCCANGTTAAACAGTTCATCAGCGGGTTACAGTTCTCATCCACCGGAACAACGCCAGCCATTTGAGCAGAGAATGACATTGCCACCACATCTTCAGGATTCTCGACCACCTTCCTTGTTGTTTCAACAATTGCCCTCCACCAGTCTTCTGGGTTCTGCTCAGCATAACCCTCTTTTGGGTGTAGGAGGCCATAATCTGCTCGAGTCGAAGATTTTATCGTTCCATCAAGAGCNACAAGAGCGGCTTTATTTCCACTGGTTCCAACGTCGTGACAGAGAATGTATTTCATGGATTGAGTAGAAAAGNGAATATTTAATTCTTACTTTTTTCTTTATCAGCCCTTAGCGCTATCAGTTCCCATTGAATTCTTCTGATAACTTCCTGTCTCCATTCGAGGACAGACGTAAACATCCTTCTGCAACCAAGTGATAGTCGTTGGTCTTATTAATTCGAAGGTAAAGATGGTTTCATGATCGTTACAGATGANCACATGCACCTTTACAATCATTTGAAGTTCAAGGCACTTGAACAGTTTAAAGATGCTGGAGGAACTCATGTGTTTCTCGTTTCCCTTCTCTGCCACCACTACGATGTGCATCCAAAAAGTGGAAGGGATTTTACGAAAGTTTTTGATGCGCACATCAGGATGGTTGAAAAAGCTAATAAAATAGTTAGAGCCTATGCTGTTTTGAGTATTCATCCCGCAGAGATTACCGTTATCGGTAGTAGAGTCGGTTACGAAAGGGCGGCTGAAATTATGAAAGAAGCTCTTGAGATAGCAGTAAGATACGTAGAGGAGGGCAGAGCTGTTGCTATAAAAACTGGAAGACCACACTACAGAGTTAGTTCTGAGATTTGGAGACTTAGCAATCAGGTTCTCAAACACGCATTTGAAGTTGTCAAGGACGCCGGATGTGCCGTACAGCTCCACACAGAAAGATACACGAGAAGCGGAATGGAGGAGATAGTTAAAATGGCTGACGAGGTCGGATTCAAAAGAGAGAAAATAGTGAAACATTTCTCACCTCCACTCATAAAGGAATTTGAAGAAATTGGTATGTTCCCATCAGTTATCGCAGGGGATAAAAATGCGCTCAAAGCAGCAGAACAGGGGGATAGATTTATGCTGGAAACCGATTACATAGACGATAGAAAGAGACCTGGAGCAGTTCTGGGACCGAAAACTGTTCCACGAAAGGTAAAAGAGCTTTTAGAGGCAGGGTACGATGAAGATTTCGTTCACAAAATATGTGCTGAGAATGTGGAAAAAGTATACGGTGTGGAGCTATGAGCGGGATTTTGTCAGACAATTTTGCCGTGGTTAAGGCAAGAAAGGACTTAGAAAGACGGTTATTTGGTGAAAAAAGGGGAGATAAAATCATTCTCCATCCTGTTGAAGCTGTTTATCTTGCATCGAAGGGCGCAGTTAATCTCGGAGATCTTGAGGAGATTATTAAATGGGCAAAGAAAGCGATTGACAACTTTTCAACAATTTACTTTGTCTATGAAGATCTGAGAAACCGTGGACAGANGGTAAGAATCTCAGGTGAGTATCTTCTTTCGCGGAAAGTTTACTGGCCAGTTTCTGAGAGATCGCTGCTATCAATACCAGAAGTAGCCACTAAAAGTCGCAATTTTGAGAATTTTGTCATCGCAATTGTGGACGAGGAGAGTGAGATAACATATTTTCAAACATATGAAGTTGATCTGGGTGGAGAGCAGATTGAAGATATACCAGAAATTTCAGGCCACCTACTTGAAGACAGAATCATCACCTATCACCAAGAGATTTTTGAAAGATTCTTCTATGGCAGCAAGAAAGAGAACTTTGTAACGCTATCCCTGATTGAGAGTGTATATCTTGTTGAGAGGGGTGTGATGACAGTTTACGATTCTGAAAAGGTTGTGGATCTTGATACTCTCATCAGTCTNGCCATGGATATTGAAAGTGAATTCACCAGAAAATACGAGGTCTATAAAGATTTAAAAGAGAGGGGATTTGTTGTAAAAACAGGGTTTAAATTTGGTAGCGATTTTCGTGCTTACAGCCGTGTTGAAAGTGTCAGCGATCTTCCCCACTCAGAGTACCTGATAACAATAGTCGATGACAGGAGATTAAAAACAAGTGAAATAACACGAGCAGTGAGACTTGCCCAGAGTGTAAGAAAGAAAATGATATTTGTGTTCAGGGAGAATGATAGGAACAGGTACCTCTGTATAGAGAGAGTGAAAGTGTAGTAGTTGTAGAATGCTGAGCAGGACGTGATAGCTGGAAGAATGAAACTTTGGAGGTGAGCATATGGAGAATATAACTCAGCCTATCAGGGTTATTGTAGGATCGACAAATCCAACGAAAGTTAGAGGTGTTAAACTCGCTTTTGAACAGTTTTTTGATGAAGTTGATATAGTTGAGAAAGATGTGGAATCGGGTGTACCACCTCAACCATTTGACGGGGAGACTCTGAGAGGTGCAATAGAAAGAGCGAAAAAGAGTTATGAGGGATGGGCAGATTTTTCAGTGGGCATCGAAGCCGGGTTATTCAAAGTGGACAGAACCATTACGGGATACGTTGACTTCCAGGTTGCTGCAGTTTACGATGGCACCAGAGTGGGCATAGGTTTTGGACCGGGATTTGAGTACCCGCCTTCAGTGGTGGAGGAAGTTATTTCGGGGAAAGAGGTTGGAGAGGTAATGGAAGCAATAACCGGGATAGAAGATCTTGGAAAAAAGTTTGGTGCGGTATACTATCTCACCAAGGGTGCTGTTTCCAGATCGGACCTTTCGAAGCTCGCCGTTACCATGGCATTGATACCCTTCATAAACTTTGAAAGGTACTTCNTGTAAGCCATGGTTACNGGTGTAATCACACCGTTCGATCCCTGGAAATCAAAACTTTGCACGTGTCCCGAGAAGTACTCATTCAACCCCTACACAGGTTGTGCACATAATTGTATTTACTGCTATGCAACTTACATTCCAAGATTCGACCAAGTTAGAACAAAAAAGGATCTGTTCAGAAAACTCGAACGAGACCTTAACAGACTCCCTGATAATGCAGTTATCTCCATGTCCAACAGTTCAGATCCCTACCCACCGGTGGAAAAGAAATTGCAGATCACAAGAAGATGTCTTGAAATTTTCAAAGAGTACGATATNGGAATACTCCTCGTAACCAAGAGTGATATCTTCACACGAGATCTTGACATACTCTCTGAAATGAATGCTGCTGTAAGTGTAACGATCACCGGGTGCGATAAAGCCGAACCACACGCACCACCAACAGATCAGAGAATTCAGGCGTTCAAAAAGTTAAAAGACTGGAACATTCCAGCAATTCTCCGATTTGATCCGATAATACCGGGAATAAATCAGAGCAAAGTGTGGATAATCGAGAAGTGCGAGCCTGATCANGTGGTTACCTCNACTTTAAAGCTCCGCAGAGATTCTTTGAAAAAGATTGCGAAAGTCTATCCGGATCTGGCGAACTGGCTGGTGGATATGTATCTGACAAAGGGAGAGCGAAAAGGCAGATATTATTACCTCCCAAAAAATTATCGTGAGAGGCTTCTCAGAATGGTTGAAAAATTCTGTGCTGACATAGGGGTTAAATGTGCTTTTTGCAGGGAAGGAATTCCATTCAAATCAAGAAGCTGTGATGGAAGTCATCTCCTTCGAGTCTGAGAATTTATCATCCTTAATTTCGCCTGAAAATTTTAAATATGGCTCGTTGATAATAACCTGGGGGTGCTTGGGTTGAGTGTGCTAAAAATGTTCCTTCATGAGAGGACGGTGGAGATTCTTCTCAGAATTCTTGAAGCTGAAGAACAGGGTGAAAAAATATATCCTCTCCAGATCTCAAGGGAAGTTGGTTCGCCATATAGTTACGTGTCGAAGGTTCTGAGTGACTTTGAGGAGAACTGGTTGATTGAGACATGGTTTGAGGGTAAAATGAGAGTTGTGAGATTGACAGAAGTTGGAAAGAAAATTGCCGAAATGCTGAAAGAACTTAAATTGGAACTTGAAAAAGACTTTAAAGCTCGTCGGAGGCTTAAAATTCTCGAAGAAATTGTGGAGTCCAGTGGAGATGACACTCCATTTAAGCTCATAGCCCCGGTAGTTGCTGAACTCGAACTTTTAAGACAGTCCACGAACGACTACGAAGTTGTAGAGAGGGTTGAAAGTTTGAAAACCACCGTGAGTGAGAGGTTGAAAGAGAGGATGATTGTATGATGCCGTTTGACCTTGTTGCTGAATACAGAGGTGAAATGGTTGAAACACTGTGCAGGTTGATTGAGATCAAAGCAATAGCACCCGACTTTGGAGGAGAAGGTGAAGTTGAGAAGGCGGAATACGTCATGAAGAAACTTGAGAGCTTTGGCGGTTTTGATTCAATTCAGAGATTTGATGCAGATGATGAGAGGGCAAAAGGAGGGACACGCCCAAACATCGTTGCAAAGATAAATGGAGCACTGAAGAAGACTATCTGGATTATCACCCACCTTGACGTTGTACCAGAAGGAGATGAGAGATTGTGGCAGACTCCACCATTTAAAGGAGTTGTGATGAGGGAGAGAGTATTTGGGAGAGGAGCAGAGGACAACGGTCAGAGTATAGTCTCTTCTATGTATGCAGCAAAGGTAATCCTTGACTCAGGACTCACACCAAAATACAGTTTGGGCCTTGCATTCGTTTCTGATGAAGAGGCAGGGAGCAACTATGGAGTCAAANATCTCTTGAGTCAGAACCTATTTGATAGAGATGACATGTTTGTGGTTCCTGACGTTGGTGCTCCAAATGGAAACCTCATCGAAATAGCAGANAAGAGTATACTCTGGCTTCGGTTCAAAGTTTACGGTTCGCAATCACATGGAAGTCTCCCTCTTGGTCTAAATGCATCACGAAGAGCGATGAGATTTATTCTTGATCTGGACGAGAAACTTCATACAAAATTCAACGCAAGGAACAGTATTTTCTATCCGCCAGTATCGACATTTGAACCCACAAAGAGAGAGAAAAATGTGGACAACATAAACACAATCCCTGGTCTCGATGTGAGTTATATGGATTGCAGGATTCTTCCCGAATATGATGTTGACGAAGTTATTGAGTTTATCGAGGATGTAAAACTCTTTCATGAGATGAAAGACAAGGAGAAGATAGAAATGGAAATCGTTCAGAAGTCTGTTTCTCCACCAACACCTGAAAATGCCGAAATAGTTGTAAAACTCAGAAAGACAATTGAGTCGATCAGGGGTATAAGGACAACACTCTACGGAATAGGTGGGAACACCTGTGCTTCATTCTTCAGACGTGAGGGATTCATGAACACGGTTGCATGGTGTACAGTTGATGGGGTTGCCCACCAGCCGAATGAATACTGCGTTATAGAGAACATGGTCGAAGATGCAAAGGTGTTTGCAGCATTGCCATTCGAGGTCGGGTACTGACATGGTAATGGTGCAGACATCACTCTTTTTCCACTATTTTGATGCTACAGGTATCTCTGCATGTTACCACCACTTCTGGATTCAAACCAAATGCCGAGAAGAATCCTTCAAGAAAACCCTTGCAGGATATTTCCATTTTTATTTCAGTTAACTGGAAAATGGGACACGGTTTGAAGTAAAATTGCCTTTTGTTTTCTGATTCGAGTTCTTCATATGGGATTCCAGATATCATGGAGATAAAATCCACAGCATCATGCAGACTATCGATTCCAATGCTCTTTTTGACCTCCATTCCCCTTTCCCTCCCAACTTTAAAAGAGACTGTATAAAGGAGTTTTTCTGCATTCTCAAGATTCTCTATGGCTTCCTGGAGGAATTTACCAGCTATGTCACTCTGTTGAGACTTAGAAAGCTTTATGACTCTCCATTTCCTTACAAACTTCTTTTCGTCTCTCATTTCTATCTCACTGTCGAGTAGAATATTGCTGTAATACCTCCAATCTGAAGGATCACAGCCAGAATCATAAAAACCTGGTTGGCAGCAGCAAGTGTGTATACAAGTACGGGAAGTGCTCCCCCTGTTATCAGGAGAAAGAATCCCACCGAAAGTGGTAACAGAAACCTCTGCTTGGTTCTTCGGAAGGCATCGTAGATATAGATAATGTAAGCTCCACCGAGCATCAGAAAAAGGACTGTCAGAAGAATTGTCAAAATCTGATGAGTTTCCATTCCTACACCTCCTCTGGTACTTCAGGGTACCATACGTCTTCCTTAATCCTTTTTGTGGTTATTATACATTCGAGCATCATCACACTTTTCAGATTGGACAGAGCTGATGTAACTCTTCCTATCTTCTCAAGACTGTCGCTTCGGATCTTGAGAACTATGTTAAAGTTGCCAAGAGCCTGGTAGATTTCGATAATATCTCTGAATTTTCTGGCTTCTGTGACCACTTCCTCAATATCCTCAGCTCCAATCAATACAAAGGCTGTTACACACTCAAACAGATCAGGATTCAGTGAGATGGTATATCGTTCAATGACCCCCTCTTTTTCGAGTTTTTTTATCCTCTTATGGACACTTGAAACAGACATGTCCAGAATTTCACCGAGTTCTGCCAGAGTTGTGCGGGAATTTTTGACAAGTTTTTTCAGTATCAGTATATCTTTTTCGTCCATATTTGTATTTTTTACACCAAGAATGTTAAATATTTCGATAGACTGCAGTACCCTGCATTTCAAAAACTTTCTGGAAACAGGCATCAAATACCGTTTTGTTGGCATTGAAAACTCTCTTTTCCTCGTATCCAAGGAAAATGTATTTCACGTGATACTTATTTGCAATCTTACGCATCACAGAACAGTTATTTGATGTGTAAAATGTTTTAACATCCTCCGCTCTCTGGACAACGCTCTCAGCATCTCTCCTCCAGAAATACTCATGATTTACCCACGCAATTACAGCGGGATTACCTGTAAAGGCTGCTACTCTACCGCCATAGGTGTATGAGGAATGACCTGCTTCCATAACGACTCCTGTGGTAACTCTGAACAAAAAGCTCTTCCCCGCCCTTTCTCTTATCCACTTTACAGCGTAATAATCTCCATCATAGTTCTTCATGTAACTCATACCGTCGAGTGTGTACTCTCTTGCAGCATACCGGATGGGTGTTGCGGCAAGCGGATAAATTAGGGAGAATATCAGAATTAGAACAAGAAGTGTTCTGGGTACCCTGCCGTAATCTTCAAACCTTACCGCTGAGGGTATTGTAAAGAGTAGCCAGCCTATGAGATAAAACTTAAAGACTGTATTTGTTCTTGACTCTATTGCTATAAACTCGGGAAGTACAAACGCTAAAACGCCCACAAAAATAGCAACCGAATGAAAATCTTTTTTTCTGAACTCAGAAATGGCCAAAACTGAAAGAGGAAACAGAATCGATAAAACTGGGCAGATAGNGGCAGCAATTACCGACAGAGGAAGCGACTTGATAAATGTTCCTATCCTGGAGGGAAGGTAGTAGAGGTATGCCAATATCACCGGAAATCCAGCGTACAGAAAGAATTCAGTAAAGGTTGCCTTCTCTATCACAAAGTAATTCTTCGCCGCAGGCACATTCATCGACTTGAAGAGGAGAAACACAAATGGGATGGCAATAGCTGTGAACACAATTATCTTCACTCCTGTTTTTCTGTCAGCAATCAGTGCTACAAGAATGGCCAGACAGAACATGAGTGGNAAATCCCATGAGTTTGTGGCAAACATTATAAATAGGAGAGGGGGGATTAAAAAGAGGTAGTTAACGTCTTTTTTCCAAGCGTTGTAAAGAACAGAGAGGAAAAGAACTTTGATAGGAATTGCAAGTACATGAGCATGCATATCCCCATGTATGAAACTGAAATAAGGAAACTCATTTATTGTTCCCCAGACTACTCGTGTTGGATCCCAATAATAACTNAAATCAAACTGAATGCCCAGAAGTACCCTTCTAAAAAACTCCCCTGCTCCGTATAGATCTCCAGAAAAAATTGAGAGAACAACTCCGGCAGCCGCATACCTTATCCTAACGAATTCTCTCAGAAAACCGTAAATGATTAAAGCTGTATATGCAGGTAGAGCAGCAAGAGTGATGTTATATCCAATTTCAGGAGGTGCAAAGGACAGAAGAGTTATGCAGGCAGCCATAAGATGTCCAAAGTAGTAATAGAAGTCTATCACCTTTCCTGCAAAAAAGGGATCGCTGGGAGGGAGGGAATTGGAGACAAGAACGGCGTTCATGAATGCTGAGTCCATAAGTTTTTCACAATCAAAGATGTCCGGAAATAGAAACCGAAGGAAGATTATGAAGGCGAAAACCAAAAAGAAAACCNCCTCACTTTTATCCACTTTCCTTTCAACATAAAATGCTGCGTAAAATAAAATAATGAACGTCAAATAACACCAGAACGCAAAAGTTGAGAACATTGGTACTCTTATGGGCACAAAATACGTCAACCCAAATGTGGTGAGGGAGAGAATTAGGAGTGAAACCAATCTTGCTTCATGATACTTTAAATATCTCAGGAAGGGGAAGGTTATAAAAAGAGAGGTGACATAAAATACAGCCGGGTAAATCAGTGTATGAAACTCTGCTCCCACTACNGCTTCACCTCCCTGAACCCAATTTTGAGAGTTGTTAAAGCTATAAAACCAAGAACAAGTGTNACAGCATTCTTCACCGCATGGTCAACGAGAGAGATTACGAATGCAACGCTTGGAGTGTAAACGTTACTCAAAATAGCGGTCATTGCTGCCTCGTATGTACCTATACCGCCCGGTGTTATTGGAAGAGCTTTCACAATGTTGGATACNGAGACCGCCAGGGCGATATGAGGTAAAGAAGGGAGACCTGCAGGAATTGAGTAACTCGCGGCGATAATATAGCAAACAGCTATATCAGAAACCCAGATTAGGGTGGAAAGAGCTGTAATCACAACTGCTTCCTTAATACCAAGAATTCTCTTTGCATCTTTGAAGATCTTTCCTACTATATTTTCCATCCTTGAAAGGGTGAAAATAGTAAGGAATACTATCAACGCGAACAGTAGAGCGTATATAGGCTCCTTCACTCCCATGCCGAGCAACACGGCAGAAAATGCTGCGATTACTGAAACAGAGACAAGATCAAATGCCCTTTCCACTGCAATAGCGCCAATTGATGATGTATAGGGGACCTTGTTTCTTTTGAACACATAGGCTCTTGCAAGATCTCCTATTCTCACTGGTGTGATCACGTTTACCATCTGGCTTATGCTTACAGCACCTGTGGAGAAACCTATACCTGTTCTGTAATCAAGTTTTGATAGTATGTAAACAAATCTGAATCCCCTTACAGCATAGGATGTCGCATATACAAGACACGATAACAAGAGGAATACCGGATTAATTCTTACGAGATCGGCGTATATTTTATTGAGTCCGGCTGAGTACGCGAGGAGCAGTAAAAGAGCCACNGCGAGTAAGGAAGTTGCAAGAAAATACCTTCTGCTTCCACGTCTCTCTTTAAGCCACATCCGGACAATCTGTCCAAACATGTAGCCCACATCTCTTCCCATCTCGACTTTTGTTTCTCCACTGTGCTTCCATTTTACCGGTATCTCTTTGACTCTGTATCCCATTTTCTGAGCCAGAACCAGTACTTCGGTATCCCAGAACCAGTGATTATCCTCAACCCTATCAAGAACCTTCATAACTGCAGCCTTTTTGAAGGCTTTAAAGCCACACTGATGATCTCTCACTTTAGAGCCTAAAAGAAGTCTTACAAGAAAATTGTATCCTCTTGATGCAAGATCTCTCTTAAGCGGCCGTTCGCACTCACTTTCTTTCATCAATCTTGAGCCAGTTGCAAAATCATAACCTTCCTTAGCTATAGCGTCTATGAGTTCCTTAAGATGTACCAAATCCGTGGCAAGGTCAACGTCCATGTAAACCAGAATATCTCCCCGTGCGATTTTGAAAGCATTTTTGAGAGCTCTCCCTCTCCCGAGTCTTTGCGAGGAGTGTAGGTGGCGCACATTTTCATATTTCTCTGAGAGCTTGGAAGCAATTTTATCTGTACCATCTGTCGAGCCATCTTCAGCAATAATAACCTCGTACTCATAACCCGTTTCCCTGACTGCCCCTATAACTTCTTCAACTGTTCTTTCGAGTCTCTTAGCCTCGTTGTACGCTGGCAAAACTATGCTAACCAGCATTGTGGAATCTGAGGAGAGATTGAATATTTATCTTTCGTATTTTGGCAATTGTTTTAACCAGTTTCACAAAATTTCGCTTGTTTTTCTTAAAATTCAATCTTTTCAATCAAAATTACATAATCTTTTACTCTCGCATACATTTTCCGATCAGCCGTTTTATCGTATCCGGAATAACTGGTTTTGTAGACTCTGCATCTTCCAGTAACTCTCATCTCAAAATTTTCCTTCATAAAGTTCTTCCAGATCATTTCTGCACAGCTACTACTATAAGAAAAATCAAAACCAACAATGGAGGTTGTCGGCCGNGCATTAATTTCTATAATGTATGGTCGGGTCGAGTAAACAACATCGACTCCAACATACCCCTGCAAACCTTTAATANGCCCCACAGCTTCTGTTGCCTCGTCAATAACCTCAATGGCGATTTCTGGAGAGATTCTGGCTGGTAAAATTGATCCCGAATACTGAAAACCATTCAATATCTGCTCGTTTACGCTTATCGGGTTAATATCATCACCAACGACAAAGCTCACACTCAGCGAAAGGCCCGGGATATACTCCTGAGCGATGTAACCATCTGGAACAACATTATTATNGGACAGNCTNAATCCCTCGCCTCCACAAGAGACACGCGGTTTTATCACGAATCTTCCGTCCAGTGGGTTTTTCGAAGTTTTTGGCACATTTACCTTCCCTTTGAGTTTTTTGTAAAGTTTCCACTTATCTGAGGTTACTTCAATCGCTCTTGAGCTGGAGCCAAGATTTGTTGAGTACTTCTCTCCGGTTTTTGTTAAATTAAGAAGAAGCCAGTCATCTTCAGGAGCTATTACGAGAAAGTAACTGGATTCCCTAATCCATTTCTCAAAATCATCAATTGATCCCGATGGTAAACCAAACTCGGAAACAAACTCCTCCCTAACAAATGAGTTGATGTTAAGGTAACCCCTAAAACCTGTAAATAAAGATTTAAACATTGCAAGACCCTCAACTGCAATGGAGTCATCGATTTTCTCACCACAGGTAGCAAACTCAAATAAAAACAGATTTTCCCGTGGGTTCATCATTTTAATTAAACTTCTATAAGTTCTTCTTCCTCTTCAGAATCTTTTTTGTACTCATCCTCGTTGAGGATTATGGCAATATCAGCTGAGTTTCGTAAAGCGGTTGAAAATCCAGGTTCTGCACCGATTATAATTGTCTCCTTGCCAAGTTCCATTGCCTTCATAAGTACCGCCTTGAAGTCTGCGTCCCTCGTAACAAGCGCTATTGCATCAATCGATTCATTGTAAATCAACTCCATTGCTTCCACTGCAAGTCTCACATCAACATCACCGGAAGTAACTATCGGCTCAAAACCCTGATTCTCTATTGCCTCAACGAGTTTTTCTGTGGCGTANTGGTTCAGAAAGACCTTTGCAATCTTTATATCGCCGTATTCTGAGAGTATCTCTCTTATCTCTTTCAAATTAATGTTAAACTCTTTTCTAAGCATATTAGGACCGTCCACAAGTACACCAACCCTTTTTCGTTGAGACATTCTTCGAGCAGAAAGATATTCCTTGATTTTCTGTATTTTCGATATTTTCGCCATATTCTTTTCCCTGTTGTATTAAAAGTTTAAAAAACTTTTGAACACATAACTTTTAAATATCCTCCCAGACTTCGTTCTCCTTAGCCGGTGATGATATGGGATTCAAGCACATTGTAAGGATAGCAGATACGGATCTTGATGGGAACAAGAGTGTGATGTTCGCACTTACTGGAATAAANGGAGTTGGTCTTAGACTCGCCAGAAGCATAGTGAACGAGCTTGGAATCGATCCAAGACAAAAACTTGGCGAAATGGACGACGAGGAGATTGCAAAGTTGAAAAGCTTCATTGAAGAGGAAATTGAAAGACTACCGCCTTGGATGCTCAACAGAAGGAAAGATCCACACTCAGGTGAAGACCTTCATCTCCTTTCCAAAGATATTGACTTTGCCAGAATGCTTGACATAGAGAGACTGATCAGGATGAAGTGTTACCGCGGGATCAGACATGCAAAAGGTAAAAAGGTTAGAGGGCAGAGAACTCGATCTACAGGCAGATCAGGAAGAACAGTTGGCGTCATCAGAAGGAGGAAATAGAGGTGATTGAATGGGAGATCCGAAGAGGCAGAAGAAGAAATACGTAACCCCGACCCATCCATGGGACAAAGCAAGGTTGGAAAAGGAAATTCAGCTTGTAGTGAAGTATGGTCTGAGAAATAAAAGAGAACTGTGGAAGTTTCAAAACATTCTGAGAAAGTACAGGAGAGTTGCAAGGGATCTTCTTGCGGAAATAAACCTTCCGGGTAAGGAGGGTGAATATGCAAAAGCAAAAGCCCAGATGGTCATCAGAAAACTTCACAGAATGGGAATACTTCCAGAAAATGCTACCCTTGATGACATTCTTAATTTGACGGTTGAAGATTTTCTCGAAAGGAGACTCCAGACAATTGTATACAGACAGGGTCTGGCAAACTCTATAAAACAGGCAAGGCAGCTTATAACTCACAGACACATAGCAGTCGATGGTAGAAGGGTGACTTCGCCAGGGTATATAGTTACACGGGATATGGAGAGCAAGATATCTTTTTACAAAAACTCTCCATTTGCAAAAGCTGGAGAAGCTGAGTAAAATACTAGCATGAAGAGGTGTGATTATGGCTGAAAAGAAAAAGAAGGGAAGGTGGGGGATAGCACATATATTTTCCTCCTATAACAATACGATTATAACGATAACCGATATTACTGGAAGTGAAACTGTTGTGAGAGTTAGTGGTGGAATGATAGTAAAAGCTGACAGGGATGAAGGAAATCCGTACACAGCTATGCAGGCAGCGCTTAAAGCAGCGAGTGCAGCAATTGAAAAGGGTTTTGAGGGTGTACACATTAAGGTTAGAGCACCTGGAGGCAACAAACATATAACTCCTGGACCAGGTGCCCAAGCGGCGATTAGAGCACTTGCAAGAGCAGGGTTAAAAATTGGAAGAATTGAGGACGTAACTCCTATACCACATGACGGGACTCGACCACCAGGCGGGAAGAGAGGAAGAAGAGTCTAAATAAAATTTATATTTTGGAGAACTATGCCGGTAGACGAAGAAAAACCTGAAATTGAGATTCTTGAAGAGGATGAACTGTCAGTACGATTTATACTCAAAAATGCATCACCNGCTCTCGCAAACTCTTTTAGAAGAGCTATGAAAAGTCTGGTGCCGACACTTGCAGTTGACTATGTTGATTTTTATGTCAATTCCAGTTATCTCTATGACGAAATTATTTCCCACAGAATTGGTTTAATACCTATAAAAACCGAGTTGGAACGCTTTAATTTCCAGGATGAGTGTGTCTGTGGTGGTGAAGGTTGTCCAAACTGTCAGATCTCTTTCAGGTTGAACGTAGAAGGTCCAAAAGTTGTCTATTCGGGCGACTTTATAAGTGATGATCCCGAAATAAAATTCGCTTATGATAACATTCCAGTCATAGAGCTCTTCAAAGGTCAGCAATTGATGCTGGAAGCTGTTGCAAGACTTGGTACAGGTAAAGAACATTCAAAGTTTCAGCCCGTTTCTGTGTGTGCGTACAAAATCATAGCCGAGATTGAAATAAAGGAAAACTGCAATGGCTGTAATGCGTGTGTGGAGGCATGCCCAAGAAACGTGTTTAGAGAAAAAGAGGATGGNGGAATAGAAGTTACAGATGTACTCAAATGTTCGCTGTGCATGGAGTGTGTGAAAGTATGCGAAGAAGGAGCAATTGATGTCAGAGAAACCNGTAANTTTCTTTTTACAGTGGAGGGAACGGGTGCTCTGACTGTGAGAAGGGTTATGCTTGAGGCTTTAAGAATATTAAAGAGCAAAGCAGAAGAAATGAACAACATTATCAAAGAGGTTATCCACTGAGTAAACATGTTCAGAGTAATCCCGGCTGTTGACATTAAGGGCAGGAAAGTTGTCCAACTTGTTCAGGGAATGAAAGACAGAGTTACCTTTGAAGCCAATAATCCTGTTGGTGTGGCCAAGCGGTGGGTAGAACTTGGTGCACGAGTTCTACACGTAATCGATCTGGATGGGGCTTTTGAAGGTCGGTTGAAGCATGAAAGCATAATCGCTGAAATATCGAAACTTCCGATTGAAATTCAAGTTGGAGGAGGAATCCGAGACCTAAACATCGCAAGACGTCTCCTGGAACATGGTGTAAGTAGGGTTATACTGGGAACTATTGCTGTCAGGAGAGTAGATGACGTGCGAGAATTTGCTAAAAGGTTTCCTGGACGGGTTATGATTGCAATTGACTCTCGTAAAGGGAAAGTTACNGTAGAAGGGTGGACTGATACTCTCTCCATAACCCCCGTTGAACTTGGAAGGTTGTACGATGATCTGGAACTCTCCTTCCTCTATACCAATGTGGATGTTGAGGGTCTCGTTTCGGGTATCAATACTGAAAAAATTGCTGAAGTTGTTGAAAGTCTTGATAACCCCGTTTACGTTGCAGGCGGCGTTTCCACTCCAGACGATGTGAGATATATCAAGAGGTGTGGTGCTGCAGGGGTTGTGATAGGTTCTGCCCTCTATACTGGAAAACTTAAATTTGAGGAGGTACTGAAAATTGAGCATGAAAAAATTTAGCAGAAAAACGGCTGAAACAGATGTAACAGCTATTTTCGATGCGGATAAAACTGATATCAGTACTGGAATTGGATTCTTCGACCACATGCTGAAAACTTTAGCCATACATTCAGGNTTCAATCTGATTATCAGAGCAGAAGGTGATGATACACACCACATAATTGAAGATGTNGCTATATGTCTTGGAAGAGCAATCTCAGAGGTAAAAAAAGAAGGGATTCGGAGGTATGGACACGCCATTGTACCGATGGATGACTCCGTTGCTATATGTGGCCTGGACTTCAGTGGAAGAGGTGCGTTTATATTCGATGGAGAGCTGACAGGTTACAGTGAGATGACTGCCGAAAATTTCCTGCACTTTTTCGATACACTCTGTCGGAATTCCGGGCTGAACGTCTATTTGAGGGTAAAAGGCACAAATTCGCATCACATGATTGAAGCCTCCTTTAAAGCCTTTGCCATTAGTCTGAGTGAAGCTCTTTTACCAGAAAAAAACAAAAAATCTTACAGAAGCGCAAAGGGTGTTCTTGACTGATTAAAAAATGTCGACCATTATCAGTGCCAGATCACTCTCCAAGAAATACTCATCTGGGTACGCTCTCAGAGACCTGAACTTTGAGATCAGTAGAGAGAAGGTTGCAGTGCTTGGTTTCAATGGTGCAGGAAAATCAACTCTTGCAAAACTCATAGCTGGAGTTATAAAACCAACAAGTGGCGTGATTTCTGTCCTAAACTCTCAACCTCACCAAGATCCTGAAATAAGGAGAAAAATTGGTCTGGTTACTCATAATCCAATGCTGTACCCTGACCTCACTGTTAGAGAGAATTTAAAATTTTACGCCCGAATTTACGGTGTGGNCAATAAAAGAGTTGACGAGGTGCTCACAAAACTTGACTTGTCAGTCAGAGCAGATGTGCGGGTCTCCCATCTATCGAGAGGACTCCTTCAACGAGCTTCCATTGGGAGGGCCCTTCTACCAGATCCGGAGATTCTTGTAATGGACGAACCCACAACAGGCCTTGATGTGAAAAGCAAACACTGGCTGCTGAAGTTCTTAGAAGAAAGAGATTGCTGCATTGTGTTCACAACTCACAGCTTTCAGGAAGCAGAATTCTGTGACAGGTATCTCGTACTCAGCGAGGGGAAGATGGAATATTTCGGCACAGACCTAAAGGCTGCAAGAGGTGTCCTCAATGTTCCTGGAAGTGACCAAGAAAGACCTGCTATCTGAACTCAGAAGTAAGACTGTAGTAAGCTTGATGCTCCTTTTTTCACTGACATCTGCATTCCTATTCAGCGTATCCGTTCCAGCAGCCATTCTATCCAAACTTCTTGTCCCTCTTCTACTTGTAATTTTCTTTTTTACAGGAGTTCTCGGATACTCCATTTCGTTTCTCAGGGAATTTGACACCGGAACAATTGAGGGTTTGAAAAGTTCACCTCTCTCACCTCAGGAGATAGTTCTCGGGAAAATCTTATTCAACGTAATTCTTATGTTCTCAGTTCAGATTCCACTACTTCCAATATGCTACGCCTTATTTGATGTAGAAGGTGACTTTTTTCTCCTTTTTGCCATTTTCTCAATTTGTAATACATCGTTAGCTGTGGCAATCTCTTCAATAGCTCCGCTTGCTTCAAAATCCAGAGCCAGAGAATTGCTAATACCTGTACTCCTGTTTCCCATCTCCTTTCCAATCATAGTTTCCACAGTAGTTGCGGCAAACGCTGCCCTTTCTGGTGTNATGGACTTAANCTCAACAGTATTTGTAGCAGCGTATTCAGGTATTATACTCTCGATTTCACTTCTTGTCTCAGAATACATGCTTTAGAGGTCATTTCAAAAGCTCTTCAAGAATTTTCAGCACTTTATCTTTAGAATGTCTGACAAAAATTAATTTCAGATTCGATTTTTCACCTCTAACAATTTCTGCATCACCAAAAATTGATTTCAAATAACTCAGAAGTTCCCTATTTGCCTCACCGCTTTTGGCAGGACCTCTCACTTTAACTGTTATTGTTCCTCTCCACTGGTTTATACCCACTGCAACCTTTTTTGAGGCTGGGGTAACCTCAACGGGGATATATGTTCCCTCATGTAAGCCTCTTTTTCCTTCTCTAAGTACTCGATTTAACAGTTCATTCAGTGATGTCATAATCCCCCCACCAGTTTGCAGCAAAGTCTTATATTTAGCTTGTTCACTTTCCCACTCATGAAAGTTGGAGTTGTCGGGGCGAGTGGTTACACGGGTTCCGAGTTGCTCAGAATTCTGGCTTTGCATCCAGAAGTAGATGTTGTTGCCGCATCATCAAGGAGATATGAGGGAATGGAGATATGGAAGCAGCATAGGTTTCTCAAGGGGTTTTATTCAGATCTGAAGTTTTGTTACCCAGATTTGAAATACTTCGAAGAGTGTGATGTTGTTTTCACCGCAGTCCCTCATGGTGAAGCCATGGAATACGTTCCTCAGTTTCTGGATGTAGGAATAAAGGTTGTGGATTTATCGGCAGACTACAGACTCGACAGAGTCACCTATGAGAGAGTTTATGGTAAAAAACATAAGGATTACAGAGAAGCTGTTTACGGTCTCACAGAACTGCATAGAGACGAGATAAAGAACGCGAATCTTGTAGCAAATCCAGGATGTTATCCAACCTGCACGGTTCTTGCTGTAGCGCCACTTGCGAAAATGGAGTTGATTGAAAGTGTTGTTTTTGACTGTAAAAGTGGGATAACCGGAGCTGGAGAGAAACCAACCTCTTTTACACACTACCCGACACTTCACGAGTCTGTTAATCCGTACAAAGTTATAGAGCATAGACATTACTACGAAATGGTTCAGGAACTCACCAGGTTCCAGGGTGATATTAAAATTTCCTTCACGCCACAGGTTTTTCCTGGATCTCGAGGAATACTGACGACTGCTCACGTCTTCCTGAGTGGTGAACTGAGTAAGCGGGAAATAGAGGCAATTTACAACGATTTTTACTCTGAGTGTTACTTCATAAGACTGCAGGACGAAGTTGGGCTGAATCAGGTTAGAGGAAGTAATTTCTGTGATATAGCCATCTATCCCACAAGTGAGCGAGTAGTGGTGGTGGCAGCTATAGACAATCTTGTGAAAGGGGCCAGTGGACAGGCTGTGCAGAATATGAACGTGATGATGGGACTTGACGAGACGCTTGGTCTTAATGTCCCTCCACTGTATCCATAGAGCACCTGTCATTCTAATCAGAAANTTTTTTAGTAACATGGGTAGAGGAAACAGGATGAGACGTCATGAGAAGTATCCTGTCACTATAAATGTCGGTAAAAGAGGTATAACAGAAAATTTAATAAGCGAGATAAACCTCCTGCTCGAGAAACACGGAATTGTGAGGGTAAAGATGCTGAAAAGTTTCCGAGCAGGAAAGGATAAAAAAGCGCTCGCCAAGGAGATATCATCAAAAGTTAAAGGTAAACTGATTAAATTTCAAGGCTTCGTACTAACATTTGAGAGGTGCTAGATATATGACAACCGTGTACGATGTTCCGGCAGATGAGCTGATAAAAAAGGTTGCTGAAAAACTAAAGGATATGGTAGCTCCACCAGAGTGGGCAAAATATGTAAAAACGGGTGTCCATAAACAGAGAAGTCCTGAACAGGATGACTGGTGGTATTTAAGGCTTGCCTCAATTTTCAGGAGGATTTATATTGATGGCCCCGTGGGAATTCAGAGATTGAGAAGTTACTACGGTGGACGAAAAAGAAGGGGGGCAAAAAGACCGAAATTCAGAAGAGGAAGTGGGGCAATTATAAGAAATGCATTGCACCAGCTTGAGCAGCTCGGATTTGTTACCAAGACCAGGGAGGGTCGAGTTGTGACACCGATGGGCAGATCGTTCCTTGATAAGATGGCTGCCGAAGTCAAAAAGGAAGTTGTGAAAAAAATCCCGGCTCTGGAAAAATACTAAATAGTGTCCGATCAAGTGAAAATGAATTAAGCAATTTGGGTGATCCAATATGGACGAACTTGAGGAAATCAGAAGAAGGAGACTGATGGAACTCCAACAGAGACAAAGAGAGATTGAGGAATTTCAGAGACAGCAGGAAATCCAGAGGCAAATAGAGATGCAGAAAAAGGCCATATTAAGAGCGATTCTTGAGCCAGAAGCAAAGGAAAGACTATCACGTCTGAAACTTGCCCATCCTGAACTTGCCGAAGCTGTAGAAAACCAGCTTGTGATTTTAGCCCAGTCCGGTAGAATACAGTCAAAAATATCGGATGCGATGCTTGTTGAAATTCTGAAAAGGGTGCAGCCTAAAAAAAGGGAGACAAGAATAATTAGAAAATAATTTACGGGGAGGATTGAAATGGGCAAAAAAACGCTCGGCGTTAAGAAAAGACTTGCTAAAGCTTTGAATCAGAACAGAAGAGCTCCAGTGTGGATCACCATAAAAACCAATAGAAAGGTGTTTTCAAGTCCGAAAAGGAGACACTGGCGAAGAACTACTTTAAGAATTTGAAATGTTACTGAGGTGGTTCAATGGCCAAGGTTGAGTTAGAAAGAATATACTCGATCAGACTTAGACAGAAAATGAAAAAATACCCCAGATGGCTGAGAGCGAAGAAATCAATGAAATACATCAGAAAGTTTCTCAGCAGACATTTGAAAGTGGAGCCAGAGAACATCAAAATTGACACTGCATTAAATGAGAAAATATGGGAAAGACCCGAGAAACCACCGACCAGAATTAGAATTAGAGCTGTAAAGTTTGATGATGGAATTGTGGAAGTAGAGCTCGCTCAATGAAGTTAATTGCAGTAAAGGGAAGTCCACTTATAGGTTTATATGCAAAGGTCAGCGAGGATTTTGCAATAGTGGGAGTAAATGACTCTAAACTTTATCAGTCCTTGGTGGAAGAACTGGATGTTGATGTAATCGTTACTACAGTATCTGGATCAGAACTCGTTGGAGCACTGATTGCGATCAACTCAAGAGGTGTTGTGGNCAGTAATCTAATCATGCGAAAAGAACTGGAGAAACTCGAAAAACATGTTGAGGTGATGGTAATAGATACTCCCATGACCTGTTTTGGTAACAACCTGTGTATAAACGACAGAGGTGGGATAGCGCATCCGGAAATGGATGATTCAGTAATTGAACAGGTTGCAAATTTTCTCAATGTGGATATTGTCAGGGGGACAGTGGGTGGTATAAAAACCGTTGGGATGGCAGCAGTCATTACAAACTCGGGTGGACTTGTAAATCCCGGAATAAATGAATGGGAACAGAGAAAAATTGAGAAAATAACAGGCGTTGAAGTTATGCCAGGAACCGTCAACTTTGGAAACGATATGGTTGGTTCAAGTCTGCTTGCCAACTCCAAGGGATACGTTGCTGGTAGAGACACAACTGGCTTTGAGCTCGGTGTCATAGAAGAGGCACTTTTCCCCGAATAACTCAAGTTTTGGTTCCATAACTGTGGTTTTTAAATCCTTTCAGCAATTTTTATCTAATCTCTGGTAAATCCTCATCTGTACTATGTCAGAAATCGATGAGTTATTCTGTCCGAAATGTGGTAGACTCAAAAGAAGATGCATATGCTTCAGAGAAAGTATCAGGCAGAGAAATCTGAGACTTCTCGAAAATATACCAGATGCAGACGTTCTCAAACCGGTTTTCGACTGTGAAGATGAAATTGTTTATTTTAAAATTTTCACTCCTTTTCACCCAGAACCAACAGAAAGTTTGGATTTTCTTCCAGAAAACATCGCGAAAATTCTTAAAGGCCACGGAATTCACGCTCTGTATCCTTTCCAGAAAGAGGCTATCGAAAAACTCAGAAAAGGTGAAAACGTTGTTATTACTGCTCCTACAGGTTTCGGAAAAACAGAAGCTTTCATAATTCCAATGATAGAAAGAGTGGCAAATGAGAGATGTAAAGGTCTTGTTTTCTATCCTACAAAAGCACTGGCAAGAGATCAGGAGCTCAAGATAAGAGACTATGCACTTCATGCTGGAATTTCTGCTGTGAGATTCGATGGAGATTCAGGAAAAAGACAGAGAGAGGCTGTTTTGAGTGGTGAAGCGGAAATAATCCTTACCAACCCGGATATGGTGGACTACCACCTCCGCAATACCCCTGCGTTCAGAAGAATTGCGAAAGAGATTGGTTTCATCGCCGTTGATGAACTTCACACCTATACAGGTTTGCTTGGATCGAACATGCACTGGCTGATAAAAAGGCTTTCAAGATTTACAGATTTCCAGATTGCTTGTGCTTCAGCAACTCTTTCNAACGCAAAGGAATTTGCAGAAGAATTGTTTGACAGAAACTTTGTTCATGTTCACGGTAATCATCGAAANGCTGAACTTGCATTCATCATGCGATACACTCCCAGCATATATGCCTCAATAAAAGATGTTGTTCGTACACTGATTGGCAGAAAGCTCCTGATTTTTGGAAA
>Ga0180908_1098_pt1 | contig 27266 bp, 24 predicted proteins | sample Deesub1362A_J573_FD_124169 | JGI IMG/M metagenome (GOLD analysis project Ga0180908, IMG submission 124169) | Archaeoglobus sp. JdFR-41 | reverse complement strand
TGCTGCTTCATCCAGAGTTTGCTGGGGGACATCCTCAGGAGAAATTTTATCACCCTGACAGATTCATACTCACATTTTTTAATTTTTATTATCTCTGCATTTCTTCTCTGCCTTCTCTCCGATTGATCACCGACTTTCAACCTTGAGAAATCATAATATGTTCACTGAACNGTTAAACATCCGTGAAGTCGTACATCCCCTACCTGACTCTTGCATTAATTGGAATTGCTCTGATTCTACTTTCACTGCAGAGGAACGAATTCGACCAGTCAGAGTGGTACAGTTTCCAGGAAGCTTCTTCCCTCTCGCTTAAAGAAGGCAAGGAGATTTTTCTTTTCATATCTTCTCCGACGTGTCCAAAATGCAACTATTTTAAATCCGATGTTTTCTCACGAGAAGAGGTTATGTCAGCCATAAAAACCAGATTTATTCCAGCTTATGTTGACATAACTAAAGAGAGTCCCCCATTAAACGTCTTCCTTGTTCCTACATTCTGTACTGGCTATCCGGACAATCTTTCGTGTTTTCAGGCTTCGAACGGAGACGAACTGCTGAGAATACTGGAACAGAGATAGTTGGGCTATTCACACACTCGCAATACTCTTATAAATCAGTTCACCGAAGTAACTACCATGTGGGTTAGAGACTGGGGTCTGACACTAAGGATGTATTCGACGATGATCTTGCTCGTACTCATCTATCTTGCTTTCCTTGCAATACTCGCTACATTCAATGTTCGATTTGAATTCCTCATGTTCATAGCAGCGATCTTCCTTTTCGCTCAGTTTTACTTCTCAGACCGACTGGTCCTCTGGAGTACAGGAGCAAAGATTGTAGGTGAGAATGAAGCGCCAGAACTTCACGAAATGGTGAGAAGACTTTGCATGGAAGCAAATCTGCCGATGCCACGAATTGCAATTGTTGACACACCGATACCAAATGCCTTTGCCACTGGTCGAAGTCCGAAAAGTGCTGTTGTAGCGGTAACGACGGGATTGCTGAGAACACTCAACAGAGATGAGATTGAAGCCGTTCTTGGCCACGAACTAAGTCATATCAAAAATAGAGATGTTGCCGTAATCACCATAGCCAGTTTCATATCCACTCTCGCCTTTTTCATAATGCGCTGGGCGATGTTCATGGGGATGTTTGGTGGATACGGGGGTAGAAGAGACAACACTGCTGCGACTGGAATTGCTCTGTTTGCCATTTCAGCACTTGTATGGCTGATAAGCTTTCTACTGATCAGAGCGTTAAGCAGATACAGAGAGTATGCTGCCGATTTTGGTAGCGCCCTTATCACCAGAAAGCCACAGGCCCTGATATCAGCTTTGCTCAAAATAAGCGGTAAGATGAAGTATGTAAGTGCAGATGAAAAGAAGAGAGTCGAAGGTTTGAATGCGTTCTTTATAATTCCTGCAATCAGTGGGAAAACCATAATGTCCCTCTTCTCAACNCATCCACCAGTGGAAAAGAGGATTGAGAGACTGGAGAAGCTTGCAAGAGAGATGAGATTTTGATATTCACAATTTATTTAACTTAACCAGGAATTGAATTAATTGTGACAGTCTGAAAAATTAAGTGAGGAGATAGGATGAAATTCAAAACCGTAGAACTACCATTTCACGTATATATTGGTGAGGGAGCAATTTCAAAAATTCCACGGGTTCTGGAAACGCTGGAAGTTCAGAGTTTGATGTTGATAACCGATCCAATTGTATATGACCTCGTTGCTCGAATCATTGAGGAAGAACTTCAGGATATGCTTTACAGCACTTCACTTGTTGAGAGAGCGAGCATGGAAGAAGTCAGAAAAATCGTAGTGAGTGCAGGTTACAGTGACATCGATGCGGTTATTGGTATTGGAGGCGGGAAGGTTCTTGATGTATCAAAAGTCGTCTCTTCTGAGCTAAATGCTGCGTTTATCAGTGTGCCAACGACAGCCTCACATGATGGTATTGCCTCTCCCGTTGCGAGTTTCAAGGAGAACGGCAGACCCATTTCTATTTCGACACACCCACCCTCTGCTGTCCTTGCAGACCTCACGATAATAAAAAAGTGTCCCATAAGGCTCCTTCGNTCAGGTTACGGCGACCTCATATCAAATGTAAGTTCGATTAAAGACTGGCAATTAGCAAGAGACCTTATTGGAGAAAATTACAGCGAAGTTGCCGCGTCCATATCAGTTATGCCAGCAGAACTTATGCTGAGCAAAGCGGAGGAACTTGATTTATTAATTCTACCACATCTGGAGCTGTTACTCCGCGGGCTTGTCATGAGTGGTGTAGCAATCGCCTTTGTTGGAAGCAGCAGACCAGCAAGTGGGGCTGAACACAAATTCAGCCATGCGTTGGATTACCTGGGCTATGGCAGTGGAACTCACGGAGAACAGGTTGCGCTCGGCACAATAATAATGGAATACCTTCACGAAAAACACTATGGCAGGGGAGACTGGGAACTCATAAAAACTTCGCTTGAAAAAGTTAAGGCTCCAACTAAAGCCAAGGAAATAGGACTGACAAAGGAGCAGGTTATAGAAGCACTAATATACGCAAAGAAGATTAGAAAAAAGAGGTTTACAATTCTCGAAGCGGTCAATCCAGACAAAGAGGAATTCGAAATTACTCTTGAAAAAGTCGGTATTATCTGAGAATTGTTATCTTTAAAAATTCGAAACGACTCTATCCAGCAAATCCAGCAATCTGTAGGCTGTAAGCTCAGAACAAACCCCCAAATTTTTCAAACTCTTTCAGAATATTTCAGAGAATGTTTCAGAATATCTCACTCAGCTTTTCAGACCCGTTTCCCCTGCACATGAGGTAAAGGACATCTCCCTTTTCCAGTTTTGTATTCGCATCCGGAAATATAACCTCTCCTTTCCTGACAACTGCAACTACCATGCAACCAGTTCTTTTTCCAAGGTCAAGTTCTCTTAACGTTTTTCCCACAAGTCTTTGATTCTCGACTACAGCTTTCTCCAGATTCAGTTTCTGATTCCCGCTAATTATTGTTTCAATGAATTCGACGCTTATCTTCTTTGAAAGAATGGCAAAAATCTTTCTTGCTGTGTCTCTGTACGGGGAGAGCAAAACATCAACGCCTATCCTTGTCACCTTCTTCTCGGCTTCTGGACTTCTCAGAACTGCAATAGTTGTAATGGAAGGATTCAATTCTCTGGCCGTCAGAATTGCAAATGCATTACTTGCGTCAGTCATACAGCATATTATGGCCTTTGCCTTTCTTATTCCTGCTCTTTCAAGTGTTTGCTCATCAGTAGCGTCTCCCTGAATGGCGATAAAACCATCTTCTCTTGCGAGGTTCACTTTATTGATGTCTGAATCTATTACTACGAGCCCCTCTTTGGGAAGTTCTCTGACTATTTCTCTCCCCATCAAACCATATCCACATACAATGTAGTGGTTTTCCAGCTTTTCGAGCATTTTTTCCCACCTTCTGAGCCTNCCTTCNACGAGGAATGGAACAATAACGTTTATCGAGTAAATAAAAATTCCTACACCGAAGAACATTAGGAACATGGAGATGACCTTACCATANACACTCATCTCTCCAACTTCTCTGTAACCTGTTGTTGTAATTGTAATTACAGTCATGTAAAGACAGTCAAACCAGTTCCAACCCTCAATTATCCGATAGGATAGAGTTCCAAAAGTTATAATACTCACAAGACCAAATATGAGTTTTAGTATACTCCTCGTAAGCCTGTCCATGTTTCTCCACATAACAAAAATAAATGAAAAAGGATGGATTTTACTCAATCTCCCCTTTGAATAGAATTCCCATCTGGTCAAGTACTTTTTTGGCTTCTGAAATGTTGTTCACTCTGAAAATTATCAGTGCTTTGTGTTTTTCAGATGTAAAGGCATATACGTATTCTATATTGATACCTGCATCTCCAAGAGCCTTTGCAATTTTATAAAGGGAACCGGGTTTNTCTTCCACTTCAACAGCCAGAACATCAGTAAGACTGACCGTAAAACCCGCTTCTTTTAATGCCCTGTACGCTTCTTCAGTTTTATCCACAACCATTCGTATAATCCCGAAATCGCCCGCTTCGGCAATTGTAAACGCTCTGATGTTAACATCGCTTTCATAAAGCCTTTCTGTTACTGCAGCGAGTCTTCCAGGCTTGTTCTCCACAAATACAGATATCTGCTTAATCATTCAACCATCCTCCTCTGTAAAATCAAATCCTCCTCCTATCAATCACCCTTTTTGCCTTACCCTCAAATCTCTGGAGAGTACCTGGATTGACGACTTCAACCTTCGCCCAGACGTTTAAGACACTTTTGAGTCTCTCTGAGACCATTTTCTCTATTCGCAAGATATCAGAGGTCTTATCTACACTGACACTTTCGCTGAGTTCAACCTGAATTGTCATCTCATCCAGGCCATCCTCTCTTCTGTCCAGTAATATCATGTAATGCTCCCCAACTTCTGGTATTTGCATCAAAACATGCTCTATCTGGCTTGGGAATACGTTTACACCTCTGACAATCAACATGTCATCACTTCTTCCAAGGATCCTCATAATTCTTGGATGACTTCTGCCACATCCACACTTTTCTGTCTCCATGTACGTTATGTCTCCTGTCCTCCATCTTATCAACGGCAAAGCCTCTTTATCCAGTGTTGTAACAACGAGTTCCCCNCTCTCCCCCTCTCCAAGCTGTTCACCAGTTTCAGGATCAATTATTTCAATGAGAAATTGATCAGCCCATATGTGAATACCGTTCTTTTCCGTGCACTCTGTGAAAAGAGGACCACTCAGTTCTGAGGTTCCATACACGTCATAAGCATCAATACCGGTTTTATCCTCAATTCTTTTTCGGGTTTCCTCGCTCCACGGTTCGGCGCCAAATATACCCATTCTGAGACTGGTCTCAGATATCTCAACTCCATTTTTAGATGCATACTCGGTTAAGTAGAGCATGTATGAAGGTGTGCAGGCAATTACTGTGGTGGAAAGATCTTTCATCAATTCTATCTGCCTTGCTGTATTTCCGGCTGAAATAGGCAAAACCGTAGCCCCCAATCTTTCAGCGGCATAATGGAACCCAAGCCCTCCTGTAAAGAGACCATAACCGTAGGCAATTTGCATGATGTCATCGCTCGTTACTCCACAGCTTACAAGACCACGACACAGACTTTCCACCCAGATTCGTATGTCATTCTGGGTGTAACCCACAACTGTTGGCTTTCCAGTAGTTCCACTTGATGCGTGAAATCTCACAACCTGGGATAACGGTACTGCAAACATTCCAAATGGATAATTGTCTCTCAAATCCTGCTTTTTTGTGAACGGGAGCTTGCTCAAATCTTCAAGAGTTTTAATGTCTGATGGATGAATTCCATGTTCCTTGAATCTTCGACGGTAAAATGGGGAATAATCGTAAGCTGTTTGTACCAGGGCTCTCAACTTTCTTTCCTGTATGTTTCGCAATTCCTCTGCTGGCATTCTCTCCATAACTGGATTCCAGTACATTCTACCACCCTTTGCCGAGGTATTTCTCGTAAATAGAAAACTTTTTCGTTGGCTGCTGGATATTTCCACATAAACATATCGAAAAAAGGAATGGTTAAATAATCCCCTGATGACCCCCCATAAAAATTCTCGGTGATGGTATGCTGGAAGTTGAGATCATAACCGGTAGAACTCTTGANCANGGGGCTACAGTGGAAGAAAAGTTAACTGAAGAATACTTCAACGCTGTCAATTACATTGAGCTGAGTGAAGATGATTACAATTCACTTGGCCTGCAGGAAGGGGATAGGGTCAGGATAAAAACAGAGTTTGGTGAGGTTGTGGTATTTGCTAAAAAAGGAAATCTGCCTAAGGGAGTTGCATTTATGCCAATGGGTCCTTATTCAAATCAGGTAATCGACCCGTCAACTGATGGAACCGGGATGCCGCAATTCAAGGGTGTGAAGGGCGTTGTGGAGAGAACAGATGAAAACGTTAAAACTATAAAGGAGCTTCTGGAGGCGATATGATGGAGGAGGTTAAGGATGTTGTCTGTACCTTCTGTGGGAGTGTTTGTGACGATGTACAGTTTGATATAGAGAAATTCAAGGGTAAAAAATTCTGCAAACTTGGTAATAGTAAATTTTCGAAGAAGGAAAGGATAAAATCACCAATGATTGATGGAAAAGAAGTAAGCTATGAGGATGCTATTGCGAAAGCAGCTGAAATTCTTGTAAATGCGAAGAAACCCTTGCTTTACGGGTGGGCTTCAACTGTAAATGAAGCAATAAGACTCGGTGTAATCTTAACGGAGAAAGTTAGAGGAATATACGATCAGTGTGCCAGCGTGTGTCACGCACCTGGGACGCTTGCAGTAATCGAGGAGGGAATCCCTGGAGGAACACTGGGTGCAATAAAAAATAGAGCGGATCTCGTTATATTCTGGGGAGCAAATCCGATGGAAGCTCATCCTCGACACGGGGTTAGATACTCAATATCTGCTAAGGGTTTGCTCATCAAAGACAGAAAACAGAGAAAGGTTGTGGTTGTTGACGTGAGACCGACCAAAACTTCAAAACTTGCAGATGTATTTGTGCAGATAAAACCTGGTTACGATTACCCCGTAATCTCAGCTCTAAGAGCGATAATTTCAGGAAATGATGATGTCGTGCCGGATGAGGTTGGAGGGGTGAGCAAGGAAAAGCTTGTTGAACTTGCTGAAATGATGAAAAATGCCAAGTACGGCGTAATTTTTTACGGACTCGGCGTTACTCAATCAAGAGGGAGAGATAGGAACATTGAGAACGCTGTTAAACTCATCCAGCTCCTTAACAGAACAACAAGATGGGTTATATGGCCAATGAGGGGNCACTACAACGTTGTAGGGGCTGGAGAAGTTCCGGCATGGGAGGTTGGATATCAGTATGCTATTGATTTCAGTCGCGGATATCCGAGATTCTTCCCTAACGAGTTCACAGCAGTTGAAGTGTTGAAACGGCGTGATTGTGATGCAGCCCTTATAATTGCCTCCGACCCTGTGGCTCACTTTCCAAAAGCTGCTGTAAAACACCTTAAGGAGATTCCGGTTATACAAATAGACCCATTTCCTAACATGACAAGCCTTGTATCCAACGTCATAATTCCATCCGCAATTGCTGGAATTGAGGCAGAGGGGACTGCGTACAGGATGGATTGCATACCACTTAGAGTAAAGAAGATCATTGACACAGAATACTGGAGCGATGAAAAAATACTCGAAGAGTTGCTGAAAAAAGTTGAAGAACTTAGAGGTTCTTGAGAGGTGATTGGAATGCATCACATGTTGCATATCAAAAATGGAATTGTTATTGACACCAAAAATGGAGTCAAAGCAGAAAAAATGGACATTTTCGTGAAAAATGGAAAAATCGTTGAGGAGAGTGAGATAAAAAAAGAGGATTGTAAAGTGATAGATGCTTCAAACAAACTCGTGGTTGCTGGTGGCGTTGAGATGCACGCCCATATAGCTGGTAGCAAGATTAACACGGGCAGAACTATGAGACCAGAGGAAATGAGAATGGTGAGAAACATTGCAAACAGATTCAGGGCCACAGTGGGCAGAGTTTTGCTCACGTCTCCTGCTATAGGTTACGAATATGCAAGAATGGGTTATACTACTGCATTTGAAGCTGCTCAACCACCTATTGGTGCACTTCACACCCATGAGGAGCTTGATGCCATTCCGATGGTTGATAAAGCAGCTCTTCCTGTATTCGGAAACTGGCACTTCGTTTTCAAGTTCGTGGAGGAGAAGAATATTGAAAAGCTCAAGGCATTCATTGCCTGGGCTCTTGAAAGAACCAAGGGATTTGGTGTCAAAGTTGTGAATCCGGGCGGCGTAGAAGCATGGATGTATGGTGGAAATGTTCACAGTCTCGACGATCAGGTTCCAGGCTTTAACGTAACACCAAGNGAGATCATAACGTCTCTCATAAAAGCCACGGAAGAGCTGAACCTTACCCATTCCGTTCATCTCCACTGCAACAGACTTGGTGTGCCGGGGAACTACGAGACCACGATAGAGTCAATAAAACTTGCTGGTGGGTTTGAAAACAGCTCGAGACAGGTTTTGCACGTAACTCACGTGCAGTTCAATGCATATGCTGGAGATAGCTGGAGAACTGTTGGAAGTGGTGCTGCTGAGATCGCAGAAGTTGTCAACAGAATGGACAANGTAACAATCGATATGGGTCAAGCAATCTTTGGTCATGCAACTGCAATGACTGGTGATGCACCCTTCCAGTTCACCCTTCACAAACTCATAGGTGCGAGGTGGAGCAACAAGGACAGCGAAGTCGAAGGAGGAGCGGGCATCGTTCCTATCATATACCTGCCAAAGAATCCCGTGCATGCCCTCCAGTGGGCTATAGGACTCGAACTGGGATTGCTGACGGACAGTGACAGGGTAGTTCTCACTACAGATTACCCCAACGGTGGACCGTTCACAGAGTATCCTTACGTCATGGCGATGTTGATGAGCAGAAAGATGAGAGAGNAGGAACTTGAAAGAGTGAGTCCCTTTGTGCAGAAGGCTTCAACTCTGCCATCAATAGAGACCGAAAAGACTCTTGAGGAAGTTATCCACATGACAAGAGCACTCCCTGCCAGAATACTTGGACTTGAAAATAAAGGACATCTGGGAATTGGCGCTGATGCTGATATAGCTGTGTATGACATCAATCCGCTGGAGCTTGATCCGTCAAACGATTACGAAGTTGTTAACAAAGCCTTCAGAAGAGCCATGTACACAATCAAGACTGGTGAAATTATTGTGAAGAATGGGGAGCTTGTTAAAGAAGTCTGGGGAAGAACTTTCTGGGTTGATGCAACGAAAAAAGTCGAAATGGAAGTTGTGAAGCCTGAACTTGAGGATTACTTCAAGAATTACTACAGTGTCCAGCTTTACAACTATGGAGTTGAGGAGGGTTGGCTCAGAAAGAGTGAGAGNATCGTTATATCGTGAGGTGATCGAATTGCTTATCATAAAACCCAAAACTGATTTTGTTGTGACAGTTGAAGCTGAGATTACTCCAGAACTCGCTACAAGAGATTTGGACGAGGTGAGGAAGTTCACGGTTTACTACGGAAAAAATGAGGTGGAACTGGGAGAGCTGTTTGAAGTTCAGAAAGAGGGTAATGACAAAAAGATTGTTCTCGAGGGTGATTTCAGCAGGGTGAAGTGGATAGGCAGAGGTATGGATGATGGTGAAATCCTTATCAGAGGAAACGTCGGAACNCATTGTGGCGCTTACATGAGTGGTGGCAAGATTGTTGTGGAAGGAAATGCGGACGACTGGCTTGGTGCAGAGATGAAAAACGGTGAAATCATTGTGAAAGGTGATGCAGCTAATCTTGTAGGCTGTGCGTACTACGGCAATCAAACAGGGATGTCTGGGGGTAAAATCGTCATAGAAGGAAGCGCTGGAAACTACATTGGGGAAAAAATGAGTGGAGGAGAAATTGAGATAATGGGAAATGCTGGCGATTTCATTGGCACCGAAATGAANGGAGGTCTGATTGTAATTCATGGTTCGTGCGGTTTCGTTGGCGGAGACATGAAGGCTGGAGAAATAAAGATCGGAGGTAACTTTGAACTCGTGCCAACCTTTAAGAAGACAGATGAAGGCTGGGTTGGAGACGTGAACGTGAAGGGAGAAGGTGTAATCAAACAAATCTGACATTTTCTTTCATTTTTAATTTTTTAGAATTTTTATCATAATTGGAAATACTCGATTATTAACCAGAGCAAAACAATTTTTATATTTGAGAGAAAGAGGGGTGTGGGATGAGAAGAGGGGACATCGTTCTACTCATCTTACTGCTTATCACGGCTCTCTTGACCAGATTTGTATGGCTGGATGTTAGACCGATGGATCATGACGAGAGTGTCCACGCCTGGATCGCCCTTTACGATGTTCTTAAAAATCACAATTATGTGTACAACCCAGCGTTCCATGGACCCTTTCTCTACTTTGCAACTGCACTTTCATTTTATTTATTTGGGGATAGTGATTTTACAGCTCGTATCGCTCCTGCTCTCTTCAGTGTATTTGGTGTTTTTATTGCATTCTCATTNAGGAGGTGGATTGGAAACGCAGCTTATATTCTAACATTTTTCATGCTTTTCTCTCCCTCAATTCTGTATTACTCTCGATACCTCAGGAATGATCTGATCGTTGTATCTTCATTTCTTGCAGCACTTTATTTTTATTTAAGATACAGAGAAGAGAACGGGAAAAGTAATGTGTTTCTTGTAGCACTCTTTCTTGCAATTATCTTTACTTCTAAAGAGAANTGGGTTGAATACCTACCTTTGTTTCTTCTGTTTATTCCAATTTACGGGTTCTACATAGAAGGAAAGGAGTATCTTAAAAAAGATTTCAGAAGTAGAATTACAGCTTTAATTCTGGGTCTTGCTGTGTTCATCACTTTCTCAGCTTTTTTGTATTCTTCAGCGTTTGTTTATCTCTTTGGTGGAGAGAGAACACCCCTTGAAGCAATTACTGATGAAAGCTGGATCCAACACTATGTTGAAGAATCTCTTTCTTACTGGATTTCTGCAGCAATATCTCTCGGTGGTGAACAGAAACCACATTTTCATCCCATCTGGTTTTATTCACTTCTTCTCCTAAAGTATGAATTTCTCGCTGTTGCATTAGCCTTTGCAGGAATNCCTCTTTTCTGGCAGAAAATAAGAAGGTTATCNTTTCTGGAAGCTTTCTCTTTCTGGTGGATGGTGGTGGCCCTACTGTTTTATCACATCATGTCGTACAAGACGCCGTGGCTNGTTGTGCACATCGCCACCCCCATGATTCTTTTCGGATCCGTGTTTTCAGGGCGGAAACTCTTTGGTGGTATTTTCAACGACGAAATCGTAAATAAAACTCTCGCCGTAGCCGTTGGATTTGCTTTTCTCGCAACACTTGTGGTCTCATTACACATCAACTATATTAACTACACCGACGCTGCAGGAGAAGAACTTATTTACGTTCAAACTCAGCCCGAAGCTGTAGAACTAGTCAGAGAAATCAAGGAGCGACTGTCAGAGGGTAAAAGTGTAGCAGTATATGCCATTCAGAATCAGTACTGGCCTCTTCCATGGATGCTTAGAGGTGAGAAAAACGTGGTTTTTGTTGGAGATCACTGTCCAACAGGTTTTGACTATGTGTTTACTCCTGTGAAGGAAGAATGTGAGAAAAAGGGTTTAAAAGCTTTAAAGGGATACAGACTCAGAGTCGGTTACGTATTCTGGGAAATGGTTTCAGGCTCTTAATTTGAAATAACGATTTAAAATAAATTTTTTACCTACATTAAATTTATTAATTCCAATCCTAATTCTGTCCTTGTGAGGGATATTAAGGGGTTGAAAGAGATTGACATGTACCTTGATAAGCTCAGAATTAGAGATATCGACAGTGAAGNTAGGAAAATCTACGCAGAAGTTCTGGATGCAAGAACTCTTAAAACCCTCTACAAGTTATCCGCTAAGGGATATATAAAGGCCATGGGAGGNGTTCTGAGCACAGGAAAAGAGGCGAACGTATTTTACGCTGATGGAGTTTATGGGGGAAAAGAAGTATCAATGGCTGTGAAGATATACAGAACAGAAACCAGTGAATTTTACAGGATGGATGAGTATCTTTATGGTGACAGGCGATTTGATATGCGACGAATAAATCCAAAAGAGATAATTTATATTTGGACAGAAAAAGAATTCAGAAATCTTGAAAGAGCCTATNATGCAGGAGTAAACGTTCCTCAACCATTTTCATATATGAAAAATGTTTTGCTGATGGAATTTATTGGAGAAGACGAAATCCCTGCTCCAACGCTTGTNGAAATAGGTAAGGACCTGAAAGAACTTGACGTTGAAAGCATATTTGAGGAAATTGTAAAAAACTTAAAATTACTGTACAGGAGAGCTGAACTCGTGCATGCTGATCTGAGTGAGTACAACATAATGCTGCTGGACAAACCATACTTCATTGACATGGGTCAGGCAGTCTTGAAAGATCATCCTATGTCTCAAAACTACTTGAAAAGAGATATACGGAATCTGACAAGATTCTTCAGTAAATATGGAGTTAAGGTAGACCCCGAGCAACTCTACGGAGAAGTAACCGGAGAATCTGAAAAATAAATCGTGGTGATGGTATGCCCATGAATGTGATTGAAATCGAAGTCCCCCCGGAAAGACTGGGAGTTCTGATTGGTAAAAATGGAGAGGTAAAAAAGAGGATAGAGGAAAAAACCGGGTGTAAGCTGAAGATTGATAGCAAATCCTGTGTTGTGAAACTTGAGTGTGATGATGCAATTGGGTTTATGAGGGCGAGAGATACGATAAGAGCTATATCTCTGGGTTTTACGCCAGAAACAGCTCTAAGGCTATTAGATGAGGAGATGACAGTATTTGAAGTACTTGATCTAACCAGTTATGTTTCGGAAAAAGCCCTCCAGAGAGTAAAGGGTAGGATAATAGGAAAAGAAGGTAGTATGAGGAGACAACTCGAAGACGTTCTAAATGTTAGCATATCCATTCAGGGAAAAAACGTAGCTATAATTGGGGACCCAGAGAACGTTGCTGCTGCCAGAGAAGCAATAATGATGCTTATAGAAGGCGCGCAGCATTCGACGGTAATAAAATTCATGGAGAGAAAGAGGAGAGAATTAAGGACAAGGAGTCTGGACTGGTTATGAGCTGGCTGATCATCACCGAGAAAGACAATACAGCTCGACGAATTGCATCAATACTTTTTAAAGACGTAAAGGTATTAAAAAAAGGAAAAGTCAGCTACTATCATTCTCCATCTCGTGATGCATATGTTGTTGGGTTAAGAGGACACATAGTTGAACTGGATTTCCCTGATGAACTGAACAACTGGAAGAATACACCTCTGGAAAAACTTCTTGAAACTGAACCAGTTAAGAAACACAAAGAACGAGGAATAGCTTCACTTCTGAAAGAGCTGGCAAGTAAGGCTGATAGGGTTACAATAGCCACCGATTATGATAGAGAGGGCGAACTGATCGGTGTGGAAGCTCTTGACATTATCAAAAGCGTAAATAAAAACATATCAGCTGATAGAGCAAGATATTCTGCTATCACCCCATCTGAGATAAAAAAGGCTTTCTCAAACAGAGTTAATGTAGATTTTAACCTGGCTGATGCCGCGCTTGCAAGACAGAAAGTTGACCTTGTCTGGGGGGCCGTTCTAACAAGGCTGATCTCAGTACATTCAGGGATGATGGGTAAAAATTTCCTCAGTGTTGGCAGAGTTCAAACACCGACTCTCCGGCTTATTGTTGAGCGAGAGAAAGAAATACAATCATTTAAGCCCAAGAAATACTACGAACTCTTTGCAGTTTTTGATGGTTTCAAGGCGAAGCATCCAAAGAGATACAGTAACAAACAGGAAGCAAAATCCATCTTAGCCAGAGTNGGAGAAAGTGCAATTGTTCAGAATTTTGAAAAGAGTTTGAGGGAAGAAGTCAAACCCATACCCTTCAATACAACAGAATTCCTTCGGGAAGCCTCAAAATTCATGCGCCCGGACAGAGCGATGAATATCGCTGAGACTCTTTACATGAACGGTTATATAAGCTACCCGAGAACGGATAATACTGTATACCCCAAAACTGTAAACATTGTTTCTATAGCTGAAATGTTTCTTAGTAGCGAATTTGCAGAAGAGGCAAAAATTGTTCTAATGCAGGAAAGAATTATCCCATCTCGGGGTAAAAGTGAGACAAAAGATCACCCACCTATTTACCCGACCGGTATTGCTAACAGGAAGGATCTGAGTGCTGATGAGTGGAAAATATACGAGCTTATTGTGAGACGTTTTCTGGCAACACTTGCACCAAACGCTGTATGGGAAATCAAAAAAGCTGAACTTGATTCAAACGGTGTTAAATTTGTTGCTGCAGGTAAAAAACTGATACAGGAGGGGTGGAGAAAAATCTACACGTACTCCAAAGTAGAGGAGACTTCTTTACCAGACCTTAGAGAAGAAGAGAAACTTAAAATTGTTGAAAAGATACTTGAAGAAAAGGAAACTAAACCTCCAGCGAGATTCTCACCCGGAAATCTGATAAAATTGATGGAGAAACTCAATCTTGGCACGAAGTCCACAAGACATGAAATCCTCAGAAAGTTGATAAACAGGAGATATGTTTATGGCAATCCATTTAGACCAACTGAAACTGCGTTTTCAGTTGTTGAGGCTCTTAAAAGTGTAGCAGAAACAATAACCCTGCCTGACATGACTGCCAAACTCGAAAGGGACATGGATATGATTGCCGAAGGAAAAATGAAAGAGCAGGAAGTTTTTGAAGAATCCCGTAAATACCTGCGTGAAATCCTCAAAAATGTTGATTATTCAAAACTGTCTGCGAGCTTAAAAGAGGGGGTTAGAAAGGATAAAATGGTGGGTAAATGTCCTTCGTGCGGTGGAGAGCTTGTTGTCAGGAAAACCAAAAATGGAAGAAGGTTCATAGGTTGCGAAAAGTACCCAGAATGCAGATTTACTCTTCCTCTACCACAGAAAGGAGCGTTATATATTGGAAAGAAGGAGTGTAAAGAACATGCTATCAGGGAAATAAAGATCAGAACAAAAAAAGGGTACTGGAATATTGGTTGCCCTTACTGTAACTATTTAAAGTGGAAAGAAGAGAATTAAGAAGAGAATTCAGAGAATTCTGAGTAGTTTTCTAACTTCTTCTGATTCAACCCATCCTTTGTCGAGACTTTCAAGGAAGCTCTCTATTCTGCTGATCTCATACATGATTTTTTCGGAAATCTCTCTGTTGTCAATCATCATCTCAGCAATACCGGAAATTATTGCCAGAGGGTTTCTTATTCTATCGATGGCTATTGCAAGATCTTCAATGTTTTTCTGAATCTGAGCATATGCTTTTCTCCTCAGTTCATCAATTTCAAGACTCCTCAGAGCATAAGCTATATCCTCCCCAACTGTCTTTAAAAGTTCCATCTCTTTTTCGGGAATTTCCACATCTGCGGAGAGATAAATTATCAACACTCCTTTTTTCTCAATACCTGTAATCATGGGTATGCCGATTACCACGTCGTGATCTCTAAATTTACAGGTTTTGCAAACTTCTGCAGCCCTTGAATGTACAAACTCGCCCTCCAGAACTCTCTTTACTACTGAACATAAATCGACCATCTTCTCCAGCTCAGAGAGTTTTTTGTTGTATTCTCCACCCGCAGCTGCTGGATACAGTGTATTGTTTTTAAGCCTCCAGACGACCACTCCTTTGAAATTTTCAAGTTTGGCGAGTTCTACTGCGACATTTCTAAGAAGTTCAGTTTCTTCTCTTCCATGTACTATAGCTTTGCTTATTCTGTTCATAGCTTCGAGGAATCTTGTAAGCCTGACAATTTCCGTGACATCTCTTGAAACGACCACAGCTCCTGTTATCCTGTTGCCAACAAAAACAGGTGCACCAATTGAATCCAAATATATCCATCTGCCATCTTTTCTTCTGTATCTATGAACGAATTTCACGACCTTCTTATCTTTCACAGCTTCAGAAACTAAATTCTTTATTTTTGGCAGGTCATCAGGGTGAAGATTCTCGAAAATTGATTGCCCAACGAGTTCATTCGGATCATATCCGGATATTTTGCCTGCAGAGGGGCTTGCGTATGTAATCCTAAGGTCGGGGGAAATTGTTACTATTCCGTCCTGAGAGTTTTCAACTATGATACGGTACTTTTCCTCACTCTTTCTCAGGTTCTCTTCGAGTAATTTCTTTTCAGTTATGTCGCGAACTATTCCTTCGACCTCAATTTCTGAGTTTTCCTTGACAGGCCATTCTACAATCTCAAACCACAGAACTCGCCCATCTTTTGTTACAAATCTGAACTCACCTCTCAGACTTTTACCAGCAACAACTTTCTTGAAGAATTCTTTGATGCTTTCAAGATCTTCGGGTAAAATTATAGCTTTTGAGTTGTTTCCAAGTATCTCTTCTTGGGTATATCCAAGGAGTTCAGCAAACTTTGGATTAACATCCAGAAATCTCCCCCTTCTGTCGAGAATGAAAAACATATCCTCTGCATTCTGGTAGAATCTGTGGTATCGCCTCAGTTTTTCAAGCATTTCCCTTCTTTCAGTGACATCTCTGCCTATACAGAGCACACATTTTTCCCCCTCGTATTCTATAGCTCTTGAACTGCACTCAAAAATGAGTTTTTTTCCATCCTNTCTCTTTGCCANGACCTCATGAGTAATCTTTCCTTTTTCCATGACTTCCTTGATTAAAGGAGCCACCCGTGGTATGTACTCTTCAAGAAGACACATTTGAACATTCATCTTTAACAACTCTTCTCTTGCATAACCCAAAATTGTTTCAGCAGCTGCGTTGGCTTCAAGTATATTTCCCCTCTGGTCTATGATGAGAGCAAGATCTGGTAAAAGATTGAAGAGATCTTTGTATTTCCTTTCGCTCTTTTTTAGCTCAATTTCAAGTTTCTTTCTACGAGTTATGTCTATCAGTGTACCGACTATAATTGGCTTTCCTTTGTATTCCAATCTTGAGCCATANGATTCAACGTAGATAATCTCTCCGTTCTTTCGTACTCCCCTAAATTCCTGGTGGGTTGATTCGAGCTGCCCTCTAATTCTTACCTCAAGGTTTTTTGCAACATAATCTCTGTCCTCTTCGTGAACGAGTTTTAGAGGATCCATTCCTATCAGCTCTTCGACATCATACCCGAATATCTCAGCAAGTTTTGGGTTAGCGTATATAAAGACACCATCTCGTATGACATAGACACCGGCTAAAGCCTTTTCAGCTGCTNTCTCGAGCCCCTCTTTAAGCTCTGGTGATATCTTTACTGCATTGGTCTCTCGCCGCTCCAATCTCTCCCCTCACAATTATTGTAATAACAATNATCTAAGTTAACAAGTTACTCTTAATGATTAATTTTTTCTTAAAGTATTAAAATTTTTCCCTCAAATTGTATATAAAAGAGAAAATTTAAAATAAAAAGTTAATATTAATTAATTATTCTAATAAGCGGTCGCAACTCTGTACGTGTCTCCATCATCTACGATCTCTTGTGGAGCTACATTGTACCCGTATGTCCAGCTCCAACCTGGGTTCTGATCAATGTCGGGGCCTCCAACAGCAAGATATGCAGCCCAGATAAGCTCACTGCAGTAGTAGCTGTCTCCATAAACCTCTTTACCACCGATATATGTCAGCCACTTGTAGTCATACGGGTAGCCTACTTTTGTAAGTGCCCAGTTTATTGCAGCCTGCTTGATGCTGCTTGATGTGTAGACTCTCTCAACAGCGACCTCGTTTGCATTGTGAACCATATCAATCGAGACAACTCTAACTCCATCTTTCCACGCTTCTATCATTTGCCCGTTCCCAATATACATCGAGACATGCTCGTAGTGACCCGGTATGGCAGCCGTCAACCAGCCAGCACAGTCATCGCATGCTATAATATCACCGGGCTGCAAGACGCTGAAGTCAAGGTTGTTTCCGTCTCCAACCCATGTATCCGGTACAAGCGCTACAGCAGGCATTACAGCCAGAGCGAGCAGAACAAAAGCGGCGAACCATACCTTCACATCTATCACCCAAGATGATTAAAATTAAAAAGTATTTAAGTTTTTTCCTTATTATTATAATTATTATGTCAAATCATCCTAAAGGCTTATTTGCTGTTAATCAAATATGGTTCATGAGGCTGGACGATGTAAAAGTCCACACGCTTGCAATTCCTTTGAAAGAGCCAGTTCAGTTCTCGTGGGAGCCATTTCCACACCCTGTTTACATCTTCAGCGTTGTGGAGGTTGAAAGCGAGGGAGTAAAAGGATATTCAGCCATTGAATTTGGACCTGCCTATAAACAGTTTCTTGAAACTACTGTGAAAATGATTATTCAGGGTTTGAACATTGACCTTGAAAATTTCGATTACAGGCTGCTTGAAATCGGAAGTTGGGCTATTCAGAGGTTAGGAGCTTTTGAAACAGCTATAATGGATCTGAGAGCAAAAATATGCGGTTTACCTCTTTATAAATTCCTGGGTGGGGGGAGGAAAAAGATTAGAGTTTACGCAAGTACAGGAAGACTTCTGACTCCTGAAAAAACGGTTGAACTTGTTAAGAATTATTATGAGATGGGAATAAATGCGGTAAAGCTCAGATTCAGAAGAAGTAGTATCAGGGATGATATCGAAGTTCTTAAAACCGTGAGAAGAGAATTTGGAGATATATTAATTGCAGTAGATGCAAACCAAGCTTGGAGTTACACTCCCCCATATTGGGATAGAAAAACAGCTCTTAGTCGCAAAAGAGCTTGAGAAGTACGAGGTTGCATGGCTTGAGGAACCGCTCTACAAAGATGACATTGAAGGATACAGGTGGCTCAGAGAAAACACAACAGTACCAATTGCTGGTGGAGAACTTGAACACGGGTTATGGAGATTCAGAATGCTTGCACAGTTGGGTGCTGTTGATATTATACAGGCAGACGTAATTTATTCAAACGGTATTAGCGAGTGCAGGAAGGTTGCTGCAATTGCAGAATCCTTTTCATTGATGTTCATGCCGCATGCTTGGGATCCAGGCTTGGGATGGCTTGCAAACCTTCATCTTGCAGCATCGCTTCCAGAAAACCTATGTCCTTATATTGAGACGCCCCTTGACCCGCTCTGGTGGAAGGATGTTATGTTTGGAATTGTGAAGGAGGATCTCGAGATAGATAATGGATATGTGCACTTACCCAAAAAAGAAGGACTTGGAGTCGAGATTGACGAAGAACTCTTGAAGAAGTACAAAATCGCCTGATTGAGACACTTGCTCAGACTTCGAGCCAAACAGAAACTGGAGAGAGAAACAATAAGATATATTAAAGATTATTACAATTATTTCTCATGGTATTTGTTGGCAGAAGAAAAAAGCAGGAAATTATTGATCTCTTTGGCAAAAGGGTTTCTCCTGCCAAGGCAAGGTTCTTCACAGCCGTTGGAATTGATTTTGTTCCTGGAAAACGGGAAGGTGTCTGGTACTGGGACATCGATGGAAAAAAACTGATGGACTGTCACTGCAATGGGGGAGTGTTCAATCTGGGGCATAGACACCCGGAAATTGTTCAGACGCTAAAAGCAGCAATGGAGGAGGTTGATATAGGGAACCACCACCTGATAAGTGAGCACAGAGCATCTCTTGCTGAAAAACTTGCAGAGCTTATGCCAGGAGACATAAACAGAACTGTCTTCGGTGTTGGAGGTGGTGAGGCAATAGACTTTGCCATTAAGCTCGCACGAGGCCATACCAAAAGAAAGAAAATAATCTACGCTAAGGGAGGGTATCATGGTCATACAGGTTTTGCACTTGCAGCAGGTGATGAGAAGTACAGAAAGCCTTTCGAACCCCTCGCTCCAGGATTTGTTGAAGTTCCATTTGGTGATGCTGACACACTCGAGAAAGTTGTTGATGAAGACACTGCAGCAGTTCTTTTTGAGACGATTCCAGCGACACTTGGTATGCCTCTCCCTCCAGAAGACTTTTACAGAAGAGTTAGGGAAATCTGCGATGAAAGGGGTGTACTGATGATACTGGACGAAGTTCAGACAGGTCTCGGAAGGACTGGTAGAATGTGGGGAATTGAACATTACAATGTTGTCCCGGACGTCATTGTGACTGCTAAAGGGCTTTCAGGGGGAATTTATCCAATCTCCGCAACCTGTTTTAAAGAGGGGCTTGATGATTTCATGGCAGAGAATCCCTTTATCCATGTCTCTACTTTCGGTGGCTCTGAACTGGGATGCATTGTGGCAGAGAAGGTACTGGAGATCACATCCAGAGACGAATTTCTGGAAAATGTCAACAGGATGGCTTCTCTACTGTCGGAAGGTTTGAAAAATTTGATGGAAGAGTTTGAATTCATAGAGCAGATAAGACAGAAAGGACTCTTTATCGGTATAAAGATGATTGAAGAAGGTTATGGACCACTTCTTTCTCTTTCGTGCTACCATAGTGGAATTCTCGCTGTGTATGCAAATAACGACACTTCAGTCATGCAGCTTTTACCTCCCCTCATTGTAAACGAGGGACATGTCAGTTACATAATTGAAAATCTTAGAAAGGCTCTGAACATAGCCTCTCAGAGGACTGATATGCTTGAAGTGATAAGAGCGGTAATTTCATAATTTTTCTTGGGGGGAGTGAAGTAATTATGAGGGTAGATAGAGAACTGCTCAGAGAGTTTGAGGAGAATCTGAACCCTGCAAAACCTGAAAAGTCAAAAATTCCCATAAAGATACTTGGATATGGTGAAATAAGTACAGTTTTCGAGATCTTACTTGATGAGTATAGCGATGTCGCATTTAAAAGAATACCGATGTTCCGCTCGGTTGAACAGGTTGAAAGGTATATTCAGACTTACTATGAGTACNTAGAGCTTCTCACTTCTGCCGGATTAAAAATNCCAGAAAGTGGCGCAGAATACGTTGTTACACGAGATGGCAGAATTGTACTCTTCCTTATGCAAAAGAAACTTGATCCATCGCTTGTTTGTAATAAGGTTATCCAGCAAATGGGGAAATCCGAGGCAGTTGAGTTATTTGAGAGAATTCTAAATGAAATGAAGAAAGTATGGGACTTCAATGCAGAGAAAGAAAGCGAAAATATCAAAATTGGGCTTGATGGGCAGATATCTAACTGGGCTCTCAGCAAAAGGGATATAACATCAGATCTGCTTTACTTTGATACGAGCACCCCAATGATAAGAAAAAATGGTGTAGATCAGCTCGAAGCGGACATATTTCTGAGAGCATGTCCTCCAGGGATCAGAATACTTCTTAAAATGTTTTTCCTGCAAGACATACTGGACAGGTACTATGATTTCAGAAAGGTTGTTGTTGACTTAATTGCCAATCTTTTCAAAGAAGGAAGGTCAGATCTTATTCCACCTTTCATAGATTTCGCAAACAAGTTCTTTGAGGATATAGGGCATAGAATCGAACCAATAACATATAAAGAAGTTGACAAGTACTACAGAGAGGATGCATTTATATGGAGCCTCTACCTGAATCTTCGGAAAATCCACAGGTTCATTGTTACCAAAGTTCTTTTTCAAAGATATGAGTTCATACTGCCGGGCAAGATAAAGAGAAAGTAAGAAAAACACTCAAATTTTATAAACAACCTATCAATTCTTTATCCGATGTGGAGCATACTGAAAGCTCTTCGCGAAAATCCAGATCTTCTTTATGAATCTCAGAGAAGAAGGGGTCTGGACACGGAAGTAGTTGATAGAGCGATTGAACTCGATAAAAAGTGGAGAGAAACCTTAAGGAGGACCAACCAGCTCAGAAAGAAAAGAAATGAACTCTCAAGACTGGTTAAGAATGCAAAAGGAAATGATAAGGCAAGACTAATAGAAGAGGCAAAGAAGGTGAGTGCTGATGTTAAACAGGCAGAGGAAGTTCTTAGAGAGATTGAAAAAGAGCTGGAAGATGTCCTCTTGTCCATACCAAACATTGTACACGAGAGTGTTCCTGAGGGAAAGGATGACAGCGAAAACGTACCGGTAAAGTACTGGGGAAGGGCAAAAGTCTACTTCGAGGATGTAGATGAATTCGTTAAAATGACCAATGGAAGTGCTGAGTACGAGGTTATAGATGTTAAACCGGTGCCACATGCTGATGCAGTTGAGCTGTTTGGATGGGCAGACATTGAAAGGGCAGCGAAAGTTGCTGGTTCGAGATTCTACTATCTTCTCGATGACCTTGTTTGGCTTGATTTTGCCTTAACACTTTATGCTCTTAACTTTCTTGCTTCAAAAGGATTCAGAATCGTCAATCCACCCTACATGATGAAGGGGGAGGCCTACAGAGGCGTTACAGCCTTTGGCGATTTTGAGGAAATGATATACAGGGTAGAGGACGAAGATCTGTACCTGATAGCAACAAGTGAGCATCCAATGGCAGCGATGCATATGAACGAAGTGCTGGAGGAAGGAGAACTTCCCTTACTCTATGCGGGTGTCAGCCCATGTTTTAGAAAGGAAGCTGGGGCTCATGGGAAGGACACCAAGGGCATATTTCGTGTACATCAATTCAACAAAGTCGAGCAATTCGTATTCTGTTTACCCGAAGAGAGCTGGGACTGGCATGAGAGACTCCTCTCAAACGTTGAGGAACTTTGGCAACCTCTTGGAATACCGTACAGGATTGTGAATATCTGCACTGGTGACCTGGGTATTGTAGCGGCCAAAAAATACGATCTCGAAGTGTGGATGCCATCCCAGGGAAAATACAGGGAGATGGTCTCATGCTCGAATTGTCTGGACTGGCAGAGTTACAGATTAAATATAAGATATGCTGAGGAAAGGGGAAAGCCCACCAAGGGATTCGTTCATACTCTCAACTCAACTGCAATTGCTACTACGCGGGCAATCACCGCAATAATAGAGAACTTTCAGCTCGAAGATGGAAGAGTAGAGATCCCCGACGTTCTTAGAAAGTATCTTGAACCCATTGAGGGGGCTCCAAAGGAATTTCTTGAACCAAGAAAGGGCTACTAAATACTCACTTTTATGAATTTTGGATACTCCGTCAGCACTTTGCACCCACCTTTCCTCACAACCACAAGNTCCTCCACCCTTACACCCCCTACTCTTCTGTAATACAGCCCGGGTTCAATTGTCACCGTCATTCCTTTTNTCAGTTCAAAACTCAGATCCGATATTCTTGGAAGCTCGTGTACCTCCAGCCCAACACCATGACCAGTTGAATGTATGAAACCCTCTTCGGAAGTTGTTTTATATCCATGTTCTTGGAGGCAGTCTTTCACGGTATTGTGAACATCTACCGCATCCACACCGTCTTTTATCATGGAAATTGCCTTTTGCTGAGCATCCACGACAGCCCTGTACATCTCTTCCAGTTCCTCATTTCTGCTTACAAAAATCGTTCTCGTGAAATCAGAATGGTAGCCGTGATCTCTACTTTTCGGAAACACATCGAGAATCAGATGATCCTCAATCTCACCGTAACCTCTAAAGTGAGGATCTGCTGAAGTCGTTCCACTGGCAGCAATTGTATTCTCGGCCAGATATCCTCTCTCAAACAGCATAATCTCGATTCTACTTCTCACATCCTCACACCTCTTAAATCTGAAATTTTTGACAACAAAATCAAAAATCTCCACAAGGGTTCTACTAACTTCACTCATCTTTTTTATCTCATCAGATCTNTTAACAGCTCTCATGCCTGAAAAAGGATTCTCGATGACTTCCACATCGAAAACTCCTCTTAATTGCGAGAAAAGAAATGCAGGAAATTCTTCTGGTACGAGGACCTTCCTTGCTCTGTGACTCTTAAGGAGATCGATAACAGTTAGAATAAGGGCTTTCTTCGAGTCGCCAGTTTCTTTCAACCTTTCCTTAAAACCTATGTCCTCGAGTGATGCGATCTCCCTAACTCTACTCTCTCTCTCAGCTCTCATTTTTTCCATGGCCGGAACAACAAGAAGTTCTGTACCATCGCTACCTGCGAGATACAGAGCTGGATCTTGAATTACAAAGCTGGTTGCATACCTGAAATTTGCATTCTGACTGGTTCCGTACATCAGGAAAAACTGAGCAGATTTCTGATTGAGGATTTCTACAAGCATGTAAAATGCACTTTAAAAGAATATTTCTAATTTTTCCAGAGTCCGTCTGAAAAACATTAGATGTAGCAGGTCGAACTATGCTCAGTGATGAATCTAAACCGGAGCATTCTGACTCAACATCAAGACTCCGACTGAAACCACATAGCAAAATTTTTTTATTTTTTACATCTAAGGTGTAAAATGCTCGATGAAAGAAGTCTTAAAATACTTGAAGCAATTGCCAGAGGAATGACACTTGATGAGATAGCGAGTTATGCAGGTATTTCTAAAAAGACTGCATTTAACAAGATAAAAACACTTGAAGAAAAGGGAATTGTCAGGAAAGTTAGAAGAACATGGGAGATTGACTACAAAAAAGCCGAATGTGACACAATAGGGATCCTGCTTGTTGGAATTCACAACGACTACGAGGGGCTGAAAAAGATAATCACAAGACTTGAGAGGTTTGATTTCGTGGAGAAGGTCTACAAACTTGTTGGGTCAAATTACAATTTGCTCGTCATAGTGAGATACCGGAACCTCAAAGAGCTCGTGGAGGAGGGTGAAAAATTTCTGGAATGGTTGCAGAGGAGTGGAATCAAAATTGATTCAATGGCCCAGTTTGTGGGTGAAACGATAAAAGACACTCAGCGAACAATGTTTGCCTGAGACTACAATTTTCTTGCAAAAAAAATGCATATTTGGTAACTCTGTAGCACATACTGGCTAATTTCTACCACCAGTAAGGTAAATCTTAAATAAAGGTATCAGACATTTTTTATCAGGTGATATTGTGGTGAGGAAAGTTCTTGTTGTTGGTGCTGGAACGATGGGACACGGAATTGCTGAAGTCTGTGCCCTTGCTGGCTATGACGTAACGATTGTGGATGTGAAGGAAGAAATACTGAACAATGCGATAAACAGAATAACGTGGAGTGTAAAAAAGCTTGAACAAAAAGGCAAAATCACAAATGCGGACGAAGTTCTGTCGAGGATAAAAACTTCCACTGATCTGGCTTCTGCTGCCAGAGATGCTGATTATGTCATCGAGGCTGTTGTTGAAAAAACAGATGTGAAAAAGGAAGTCTTCAAAATCCTTGATGAGAATACGAGAGATGACGTCATNCTCTCAACAAATACCTCAACAATACCAATAACTGATATAGCTGCAGCCACCAAAAGGGAAGATAAGGTTGTTGGATTGCATTTCTTCAATCCGCCAACCCTTATAAGACTTGTGGAGATAATCCGCGGGAAAAATACAAGTGATGAGACAGTAAATGCNACAGTTGAGTTTGCGAAATCCATTGGNATGGATTATGTNCTGGTGGAGAAAGACGTACCCGGATTTCTGATCAATAGAATTAANATCAGAGTCTTTGTGGAAGCNATCAGGTTGCTTGAAGAGGGCTACAAACCAGAGGAAGTTGATGCTGCTGTTAGATACAGAGCTGGATTACCAATGGGTATTTTCGAGGTTGCAGATTTTAGCGGTGTTGATACAATCTACAACGTACTGAAAGAGGTTAAGGCAAGAGGATTTGAGATTGAGATACCTAAAGTTCTCGAGGAGATGGTAAATGAGGGTAGATTAGGAATGAAAACTGGTAGAGGGTTCTACGAATACAAAGGGTTCTACGAAAGAGTGAAGATCCCCCAGAATCTTGCTTACAGGGTTAGTCCGGTACAGATACTCGCTCCCGGAATAAATGAGGCTGCTTGGTTAATCAGAAACGGTATTGCAACGAGAGAGGATATAGATAAAGCTACTGTCAAAGGAATGGGTTACCCGAAAGGGATTCTGAACATCGCAGACACTTACGGACTGGATAAAATCGTCGCCACACTCAACATCAGGAAGAACCAGACGAAGCTGGATGAATACACACCCGATCCCTTCCTNGAGGAACTCGTGAAGGAGGGTAAGCTCGGAAAGAAAAGTGGTGAAGGTTTTTACAAGTGGAATTTTGAGATGGTGGATTTTGGACCGGTTAGATATGAGAAAAGACATGATTTCGCAGTNATAACCATGAGAAGGCCAGAGAAACTCAACGCACTCAACGAGGAAATGTGGGTAGGACTGACTAATGCTTTCAAGAAGGCTGAAGAGGATGATGACGTGAGNGCTGTGATAATCACAGGTGAAGGCAGAGCGTTCTGTGCTGGCGACGACATCGCGGTTATGGGTTCCTGGAAAAGTCTAAAGGATGGTGTTGATTTCTTCGAGAAAATAGCTGCACCTCTCCTTGAGACGCTCGGAACTTACGAGAAACCCATAATCTCGCTCGTAAACGGGAATGCATTTGGAGGAGGCATGGAGCTTAACATGTTCTTTGACATAGTTATTGCAAGTGAGGATGCCACTTTCGCCATCCCGGAGGGATTGATAGGAGCCATACCCCCAGTAGCTGCCTCACTCGGTTATGCGCTGTTTGGGAGAAGAATTGCGAGGTATGCACTGACAGGGGATTTTATGGATGCTGAGGAAGCCAGAGAGTTCGGTCTGGTAGATTTAGTACTTCCAAAGGACTTTTTGCTTGAGGCAGGTATAGAGTTTGTGGATAAGATTTCCAGAGTTGCTCCACTCTCCGCAAAGGCCATTAAAAAGTCCATGAACGCAGTCAGAGAGGTTTTCAGGCTATCACTTGAAGTTGCAGCGAGAGAGATCATGATGCTGATTCCAACAGAGGACTTTGCTGAGGGTATGAAGGCATTTGTGTCAAGAAGAAGACCTGAGTGGAAGGGAAGATAGTTTTAATTTTTTATTTTTTTCTTGGGTTAACTCGGCATGCCTAATTAGNGGAGGNTAAGTTAGGTTCAGTCAGCTTTCAGTTAAGATCAATACGCTGCTAATTTACCGCTACCTCTAATGCTGCAAACACTCTGTAAATCATGATTTAATCCTGAACGTTAAATATGGTTAGGAAGGCTTTTAACGTCGAATCCTCCTTTTCAGCTCTTCCACAAACTTATCGGGATTCTCGGGTGAGATCAGGTAATTTCGCCTATTCGTTTTTATCAGCACGAAGTCTCTCTCCCTCCTCGCAAACACCTTNACCTTCCCAATCCCGTCAACTACGAAGGATCCAAAATAGCCGAAGAGTCCTGCAGAACCCGAAATCTTCCTGATCTTNGGGCTTCCGGCAAANGCAACATCTTCAATGGAGTCGTACGGAATCCTGATCTTACCAAACTTTCTGTCGATGATCAGACTGTCCAATTTCTGATTCATGATAACCTTTCTGGGAGTGTAGAAGTAAAAGATGGGAATGAGGATNATAGTTGTTACCGCTATCAGAACCGCTATCGCAAGAATCAGCGGATCGAAGAGGATGTCCATTGCGTAGAATATCAGCGCTGGCAGAAAGGCTGATACAACAATCGATAAAACCATTATTTTCGTAATTCTCTCTGTTTTTCTATCCACCGGCAGTTCAAACTCCATCTTCCATCACCTCCTCATAAAAACCTCTCAACTCCTGATGGGAGATGGCGTAGTACTTACCGCTGAATTTGTTACGAGGAGAGGTTTGGTTTGTGGATAAAACAACAGCCGTAAAGAAAAATGCAGAGTTGAAAATGTGTCCGCAGCAAGCTATAAT
>Ga0180908_1028_pt1 | contig 27438 bp, 26 predicted proteins | sample Deesub1362A_J573_FD_124169 | JGI IMG/M metagenome (GOLD analysis project Ga0180908, IMG submission 124169) | Archaeoglobus sp. JdFR-41 | reverse complement strand
GGGGGTAAAGATTTTTAGAGTTGTGCTGATCATGAATCATGAACTACAGGGGTGTTGAGGTCACCGCCTTTCATGGAGACATAACAAAACTTGAAGTTGACGCAATCGTTAATGCCGCCAACACACACCTCAGAATGGGAGGTGGAGTTGCAGGAGCNATAAAGAGAGCTGGTGGAAAAGAAATAGAGGAGGAAGCCGTGAAACAGGGACCCATTAAAATTGGAGAGGCAGTCGCAACTACTGCCGGAAAGCTGAGAGCGAAATACGTAATTCACTCGCCCACAATGGAGCTCGACTTTAAAACAGATGAAGAGAAGATAAGACTCGCAATGCGTGCTGCTTTGAAAAAAGCAGAAGAACTTGGGGTAAAGAGTGTTGCTTTTCCGGCACTTGGTACCGGTGTGGGAGGTTTTCCGAAAGACAGGGCTGCAAAAGTGATGGTTGAAGAGCTGAAAAAACACATAACTGCTGGTACAGGGCTAAAAAAGATAATTCTGGCGGATATAAACAAAGATCAGGTTGAATTCTTTGCAAAAGAAATAGAATCGCAGCTTTCAGAACAGTGAAAGCATGGAAGATAAATTAAGCGAACCGGGTAAACTTTCAGAAAGGTTATTTGGGAGATTTGTTGCAGCAGGAAAACTCTACGAAGGTGAATTTGAAATAGAGAAAGGCAGAGTTATCACAAGTGATACCGAAGTTCCAGTTGAATTCGTAAGGTTTCTCCCTCCGGTAGAGCCCACAAAGATAGTTGCGATTGGGCTCAATTACATAGACCACGCAGAGGAGCTGAATATGCCTGTTCCTGAAGAGCCCATAATTTTTCTTAAACCTTCCACAGCCGTAATAGGTCACGAAGATTGCATAATTCTACCAAAACAGTCCCAAAGAGTTGATTATGAGGGAGAACTTGCTGTTGTTATAGGGAAAAACTGCAAAAATGTGAAAAGAGAAGACGCGGAGGACTATATCATGGGCTACACATGTTTTAACGATGTAACCGCAAGAGATTTGCAGCAGAAAGATGGACAGTGGACACGAGCAAAGAGTTTCGATACTTTTGCACCTCTTGGCCCNTACATCGCTGATGTGGATCCGTCAAAACTGAGAATTGAGACGAGGGTGAATGGAAAAGTTGTTCAGAGATCAAACACCTCCAATCTGATATTCGATATTTCAGCCCTTATCGAGTTCATCTCCTCAATAATGACACTCAGGAAAGGTGATATTATCGCAACCGGAACACCTGCGGGAGTTGGAATGTTAAGAAGTGGCGATGTTGTTGAGGTTGAAATTGAACACATAGGAATTTTGAGGAACACTGCTGTAAAAATTGATGGAGTACGATGTGAATGTTAAAGAACTCTCAATTTTACTTTTTTGTTGTGGAAAGTTGAAATTTAAACAACCAGGCAAAAAAATATATGCAAAGCTCAGACGGTAAAGCTGAAGGAGTAACATTTGATGATTACGGCCCGGAAGGTTCTATGGAGGTGCTGGAATGACAAATCTGGATAAGGAATACAGAACTCACGAAGTGGAGGAGAAGTGGTTGAAAACCTGGAAGGATGAGATGTATTACTTCGACTGGAACTCTGAAAAACCGCATTACATTATAGATACTCCTCCCCCCTACCCAACTGGCTCATTCCATATTGGACACGCTTTGAACTGGTGTATAATTGACTTTATTGCTCGCTACAANCGAATGAGAGGTTATGAAGTCATGTTCCCTCAGGGATGGGACTGCCATGGATTGCCAACCGAGGTTAAGGTTGAGGAGAAGTACGGAATAAGAAAAAAGGACGTTTCAAGGGAGAAGTTCCGTGAACTCTGTGTAAAATTCACAGAGGAGAATATTGAAAAAATGCGGGAAACTGTCAGAAGACTGGCCTTTAGCTATGACTGGAGCAAGGAATACATCACAATGTACCCGGAGTATTACTCAAAAACCCAGCTTTCCTTTGTCAAAATGTACAGAAAAGGTTTGATTTACCGTGCCCACCATCCTGTCGTTCTCTGCCCNAGGTGCGAAACCACAATAGCACTTGCAGAAATAGAGTACAGGACTGGAAAAACAAAATTAAATTACATAAAATTTGATGATGATGTTATTATAGCCACCACAAGACCTGAACTCATCCCCGCATGTGTAGCAATAGCGGTCCATCCAGCAGATAAAAGATACAAACACATTGTAGGAAAGAAGGTAAAAGTCCCCACCACTCCCTACGAAGTTGAGGTTATTGAAGACCCAGAGGTTGATCCTGAATACGGAACCGGAACTGTGATGATCTGTACATTTGGAGACAGACAGGATGTCAAATGGTGGAAAAAGCACGATCTCGAACTCCGAAACATAGTGAACAGAGATGGAACACTGAATGAGAGGGCCGGTAGATATGCCGGTCTGACAATTGAAGAAGCCAGAAAGAAAATCTTGGAAGATCTGAAAGCTGAAGGAAGGCTTCTGAAGCAGGAAGAAGTTGATCATAACGTCGGTGTTTGCTGGCGCTGTAAAACACCAGTGGAGATAGTTCCCGAAGAACAGTGGTTTGTCAGAGTTGAAAGGGAAAAAATACTTGAGGCAGCAAGGAGAATAAAATGGGTACCAGAACACATGCTTTCCCGCCTGGAAAGCTGGGTAGAGTCAATGGAGTGGGACTGGGTGATAAGCAGACAGAGAGTGTTTGCAACACCAATTCCTGTGTGGTATTGCAACAGATGCGGTGAAATTATTGTGGCAAAGGAGGAGTGGCTGCCTGTGGACCCTACAAAAGATATGCCTCCAGAACCTTGCCCCAACTGTGGAGCAAGAGATTTCAGGGGAGAAGATGATGTTCTGGACACCTGGATGGATTCGAGTATTTCTCCCCTTGTTATTGCTGGATGGCCTGACTTGAAAGAATACCCCACACATCTTCGCCCTCAGGGACATGATATAATCAGAACATGGGCTTTTTACACAATTCTCCGCTCTCTGGCTCTGGTAGATGAGATCCCGTGGTATGAGATCGTTATCAATGGGATGGTATTTGGTGAGGACGGGCGGAAGATGAGTAAAAGTCTGGGTAACGTGATCACCCCGGAAGAAGTTGTTCNGAAATATGGTGCTGATGCACTTCGACAGTGGGCAGCAATGGGGGTTATTGGTGACGATGTTATTTTCAGCTGGAAAGAGGTTGTTGCTGCCAGCAGATTTCAGCAAAAATTCTGGAGTGTAGCCAGATTCACCCTGATGCATATATCAGACTACAACCCAAGGAATGACGACAGAGAGTATCTGAGAGACACAGATAAATGGATTCTGTCAAAACTGAACAGACTTGTGAAAGAAGTGGGAGAGCACATGGACAACTACAGATTCAATGAAGCACTGAAGGCGATCAGAAGTTTCACCTGGTATGAATATGCAGATGATTACATAGAACTGGTCAAAAACAGATTGTACTCTGGAACGGATGAGGAGAAGATAGGAGCAAAGTACACTCTTTACTACACTCTTTCAACTCTTACAAGACTGCTTGCACCATTCACACCATTTCTTGCAGAGGAGTGCTGGAGTAAATTTGAAAAAGGAAGTGTTCACCTTCAGAAATATCCAGAACCGGATGAGAGTCTGATCGATGAGAGAGCAGAGAAAAATGGGGAGAGAATACGAGCCATAGTTTCTGCTGTCAGGAAGTACAAACATGAGAGAGGAATGGCTTTGAACGCTCCTCTCAGGAAACTCATAATCTACTCCAGACTTGATGAGATTGACACACGAGATATAGCCGGAGCCACAAACTCAGAAGTGGAAATAGTCACGGAGATGCCAGAAATTACTGAAAGGGTTAGGAGATTGAAACCGAAATTTGCAATCCTGGGCCCCATGTTCAAGGATAAAACAAAGGAGGTTGTAAGAGCGGTCGAAAGTCTGAACGATGACCAGAGGGCAGAACTTGTCAGCAAAGGCTCAATAAAAGTTGAGATTAGCAGTGGTGAAGTTGAAATTAAAGCAGAGTGGTTTGAGGTGGAGACGGAGAGATTCATGGAAGGCAGAGAAGTATCCCTAATCCAGACAGCTTACGATGTGATTATCATTGAGGAGTAAAACATTATGTTAATAAAAACGGGAGAGGTTTGAAAAATGACTGAAATATACCTTGGTATAATCGGTTTCCCCATTAAGCACTCAGTCTCACCCGCAATGCACAGTGCAGCAATGAAACATCTTGGCATCAATGGAGTCTACCTTGCATTCGAAGTTAGACCAGAGTTGCTTGAAGATGCTGTTAANGGTGCAAAAGCTCTGAAATTTACAGGTCTGAATGTGACAATTCCCTTCAAAGAAGAGATTATGAGGTTTGTTGAGCCTGATAAGAAGGCTGCCAAGATTGGGGCCATAAACACCATTGATCTGAGAAGCATGAAAGGATACAACACCGACGTTGATGGAGCACTGATGACTCTGGAGAAAAATGATGTTGAAATTGAGGGTAAAATCGCACTTGTGGTGGGTGCCGGTGGAGCTGGGAAGGCTGTTGCCTATGGATTGCTGGATAGGGGGGCAACTGTAATCTTGACCAACAGAACAGAATCGAGAGGAAGAGAAGCTGTCGAAAAACTCAGAAAATACGGAGAATGTATTTTTTATCCCTACGACAGAATTTACGAGTTAAAAGGAAAAATCGACATTATCGTAAACGCAACTCCACTCGGCATGGCAGGTTTCGAGACTAAGCTTCCCGTTCCTTCAGCTTTGTTGAGTGATGTGGTTGTTTTTGATACGGTATACAACCCACCAACCACACCTTTGATTGCTGAAGCGGTGAAAAGGGGATGTAAAGCTATAAACGGACTTGATATGCTTGTATTCCAAGGTGCAAAGTCTTTTGAGATATGGACTGGTATGCAGGCTCCAGTTGATGTTATGAAGAGAGCTGCAAAATCAGCTCTGGGAGTGGATAACTGAAATTATTTTAAAAAAACCAAATTAGATAAAAAATATATCCAGTATTTTTGAATAATTAAAGTTTTTGAGAAGTTTTAACGAAAAAATAAAGTTTTGTAAAGATTTACTAAAGCTTTAGAACCGTTTCTTAGAAAATTTCATTATATTTATTGAAGTGCAAGTATCTGACGGTGATCGAAATGTTTGGAAGGGTTGGAAACCTGGATAACAAAAGGGATGAACAGCGAAGATTCAGAAAAGTTGCAGGGATTGCCATGGTANTTATACTTATGGCAACATTTTCTGTAACCACAGCGGCAGCGGTATCTCAAGATCAGGGTGGGTTTGTAAAGGNAGAAAAATCGAAGTGGAGCAATGTAAAGGAGAGAGTTCTTAAATGGCAGAAATTCGGATTCGTGCTNAACAATGATACGTTTGACGAGGCAAAGGCACTTGGTCTTTCAATGGTTGACTTTGCAATCGCCTCCCTTGAAAGCATAAAGAATAGAATAGAAGAGATGAATCTTAGCATGAAAGACATGATCATTTCAGAGATTGACTCCCACATAGCAGAGCTTCTTTCCGGAAGGGAGAAAATAGAGCAGGCATCAACAGTTGAAGAGCTCCGGGAGGCTATCAGAGAGGTCAGACTTGAGTGGAGAGATGCAAAGGTGTCTCTCCAGAAAGCGATAGTAATTGCAGCTCTGGATAGACTGGAGGAACTGCTTGAGAGAGGTGAGAACATCGAAGCCTTTGTCGAAGAAAAAATAGCAGAATTCAGCGCTGAGGGAAAGGATACAACTCTCCTTGAAAACTGGCTTCAGAAATTCCGGAACGATAGAGTGACCGCACTCGAAAAAGTGTCTGAGGCAAAGTACAAAGTTATGGAAATTCAAACACCGGCTGAAGGTTTCAAAGCAATGAAAGAAGTAAGAGGGGCTGTGAGAAGTGCTATTGAATATACCAAAGAGTGTATGAGAGATCTAAAAGAGTTGATCAGACTGATAAACGAGTATGGCGATAATGGAGATGTAGAAGAGCTTATGAGTGTGCTCCAGGAAGTTAAAGGAGGACAAGAATAAAATTATTTTTTTAATTTTTAAAATCGAATAGAGATCTCAATGAAGCTGCAAGTGTTGAGGTAGCAACTGTGAGGACCAGACCGAGATACGAAATGGGTATCATTGCCAGATACTTACCAGCCAGCCCGTTAACACCCATATAAACAACAAAAAGAAGCCAGATGCCAGTTCCAAATATGACTCCGAGAAATATGGCTTCTCTCATGTTTCTTGCACTCAAACCTATTGCAGCACCCCCCACCACTATCCCAAACCAGTGGAGACAGGCAATGACTGTTGCAGCGAATAATATTAACGCTCTCATCGTTTCACCCTAAAAACAATCTTTTCTCCTCTAATTTTGAAGTCGAAGGGTTTGTAGTTGCCATTTGCCCACATTTTAAGCTGATCAGAGTAGTGTTTTGAGAAGTAATCTCCAGAATTTCCACCGGGAATTACACAGAGATTCTCATCGAAGTTAACAATCATCCTCCAGCTGCTTCCAGCCTGCAACTTACCCTCACCCCACTGAACCCCTTTTCTGAAGTTGAATACAGTGTAAGCTGAGCCGTTCACAGGCATTGAAGGATAGTCGAAGAATTTTACAACTCTGCTGAATGGGTGCCGGATTTCCAGTCTGTTGTAGTCTCCATAAACAGTGTAACCCATTTTCTGAATTTCCTCGACAGTTAGCTTCATCGCTCTCGCCACAATGTCACTTCTAACTTCCTTCTGAGGGGTCGTGACGTCGTCAAACCATCTACTATCCGGAGGTAGATTCTGGAGTACAAAGAGACGAGGGTAAAAATCACTGTCAAGTCCCGAGGAGTAGAATTCATCACCAAACGTTTCATTGACAAACTTCTCAAGCCATACAGCAAAAATAAGTGCTGCAACAGAATCTTTATCCATTCTGAAATCCCAGTTTTTCAGTAAACTGGCGTAATCCCTGGATTTACTGTCCATTTTATCCAGTGATTCAAGGATGTAGGGAACAAAGAACTCTGCAGGTTTAGAGTAGGTGTCAAGCTGCATTTCAATTGTGTATTCCACATCTATCTTCTTTCCCGATTTCACAGCACTATCAAGCATTTCATAAATTCTCATTCCCCTGTATGGATCTGCAAAGTACATTGAATCGCCGAGGTAATGCTGGTAGTTATAAACGATTCTCTGATTGGCTGTCGCTATATAATTTGGATTTATAAGGTGTGGTATCTCTTCAAAATTTATGAAACCCTCCCAGTTTGAGAACCCATATGGTTTGAAACCCTTCCACTCTCCTTCCCCAGCAGAACCGTTAAAGATTGTATTTCCCGGCACTTCTTCTCCATCAATCAACCTTACTGGATATTTCCCGGCAGGATAATACATAATATTACCCTCAATATCAGCGTAAACAACATTCTGAGCAGGAACATCAAAATAACGCAACCCTTCCATGAATTCATCCAAATTTTTGGCGTGGTTGTATCTGTAAATGGCAAGAGCTTCGGTAGTTGCAGTAAGTCCTGTCCAGGCTACGGCTACTCTGCTACCGTATTTCTCTATTAATGCTCCATGTACAGTCTTTTCCACAGTAACTTCTCTCTCCTCAAACCTCCTATCCGTCTTAACTCTCAAAATTCTGATTTCTCTTACCGGTTCAAGCCACTCCCCCTTGTAGTAGTATTTGCTCCCATTCCAGATATAGTAATAAAAATCTATCACGTCTGCACCCACATTCGTGAAACCCCACGCGAGGTAATCGTTCATCCCAATTATCACAAGTGGTACACCAGGGAAGGTCACTCCCCTAACATTTTCCCCATTCAGCTTGAGATGCATCTCATACCACACTGGTGGCACTGTAAGAAGCAGATGGGGATCGTTGGCGAGAATGGGCTTTCCATTAAGCGTGTAGTTTCCAGAAACGACCCAGTTATTTGATCCAAACTCACTCTTTGCTTCAAATGGTTTCAACCAGTCGAGAAGAGACTTACTCACCTCACCAACCCGCACTATTGGTGAAGTGTGATTCATGTACTGGGGGTAGAGCTCAAGAAAATCTTTACCCAGTTTTTCTACAATTAAAGCCCTTTTCAGATCCCAGAAATTACCCGTAAGCCCCCATGCAATTTCCTTGCTGATAATCAGCGTGTCCACTGGCGTCCAGTTAACAGGTTTGTAACCTGCAAGCTTGAATTCAACAGGTAGCTGATTATGTTTCAGATAGTAGTTCACACCATCGCAGTAAGCTTCCAGAACTTCTCCAAGTTCTGTATTCTTAATAAGCTTCCATGAGGATTCTGCAGCGGTTATAAAATCCATTTTAACGTGGAATTCATCTGATTCAAAAAATTCTTCTCCAAAAACCTCGCTTAGCTGCCCTCTCATGAGACGACGATGTAAATCCATCTGGAACAGTCTGTCCTTTGCTTGAACGTACCCTACTGCAAATGCCAGAGCTTTCTCATCATCGGCTACTATATGTGGAACTCCATACTCATCGTAGTAGGCTTCTGCGTCCCCATAAGGATTTGTGATAACTTCCCTGTGGCTGAACTTCCATAGATTTCCACTGAAAGGAGCAAATAGATCCATGTATCCATGTGAAAAACAGAGAAGTACTATGAGCAATATGAGGGGTACAAATCCTGGCTTCTTAACTCTCACGAAACTTCACCAACTGGACTCAGGAAGTGTGATCAAAAATAGTTTCTGAAAGTTCCCTAACAGCCAGAAGAGCTTTGCATTCAGGCATCTCCACGAACGATTTGCCCTCAACATCGAAGGCTAAAACTGTCTCATCCTCCGGAATAAAATGAACAAAATCATAACCTTGAGAATCTACCTCCATACCACCTCTTGCCTTATTAACGATTAGAGCAACAACTCTGCTTTTAACAGCACGACCGGCGACTCTTTTTATCTGCTCTGCAACCTGAAATCCCTTCTTTGATGTATCGGTTACAATGAGAAGGACGTCAACATTTCTCATCACTCTTCTGTTGATCTGTTCAACTCCAGCTTCCCCATCAATAACTGTAACATTGAATGACTTCGATAGCATCTCTATTGCCTCTCTCAGCATTGTATTGAGTTGACAGTAACATCCTTCCTCTTCCGGTCTTCCTACCGCGAGAAGGGCAAAATTACCTCGTTCAGCCAGAGCTTCAAATATTCTGTAGTCAATGGAGGCGGCAATTTCAACCCTGTCGTACTTCTGTCTCAGCATGCTTATTATCTCCTCTCTGACATCGTTGAGCGTTCTGTTTACTTCAACACCAAGGGACATTGCAAGTCCTCCTGCCGGATCGGCGTCTATTGCAAGAACTGTGTNGTTCTCGGAAAGGATCTTTACGAGCATGGCAGATATGGATGTCTTTCCAACACCACCTTTACCAACCACAGCGATATTCATANTCGACTTCGTTTTACGATTCTATCTCTGATTCTCTTCAACTCGGGAATTTCACTGCAAACATCCCTGTAATCACATTCTTCACAGTTCAAAATCTCCTCCTCGTGCATTTTTATCAGTGCTTCAGTAATTCTCCTTCCCCTTGAAAACTGCTCATTTAAAACTCTCATGTCACTTTTTGACGTAAGGATAATAACGTCAGTCGCTCTGACAAAGTCGAGGGAATTCATTGATTCTACAACAGCCCTGCCAAGAATTCCGAGACTGAATCCATTTCTGTCTGCCTCCTTCCCCACCCTCAACCAGACCCTCATCTGACTTGGAAGACTTCGTATGGTGACACCTTTCAGAGCAAGACCGTAAAATGAATCTCTCATTGCCCTGAAGCATTCATATTCGTTGCTCACTTTTGCATCAGAGATAATGATTACTGCAAGAGAGCCATCGCCGTTAACTGGAAGGTATACCCTGTTTTTCGCTTTTTCCCACATCAGAAGCAGTGCCGAGTTGTGCTTCCCGAGTTCATACGCGAGGTCTTTTCTCATGATAATATCTCTCCCCTTCTCCCATTTCGGGAGTTTTAGATAATGCACTTCTTCAAATCGCCCTGAGTTTACATTCTCCTCTACAAATCGTCTAATCGGTGGAATTATTTCCTCAAACATGACTGAATTCCTCTTCTGCAACTATTGCCGCCCCTATAGCTGCTGCAATTTGAGGTTTTGGAAATTCGACATACTCTCCTTCAATCTCCTGTCTGATTCTCTCAGTTATGCTCTTAAAACAGGCAACACCCCCCGTAATTGTATATTTACCATCAATTCCGAATCTGTTAGCCTGTGCCACTGCGAGCTTGGCTACTGTATCGCATGCTGCAGCGATTATGTTCTCCACCTTCTCTCCCTCGTTCACGTAGGAAATTACCTCACTTTCAGCAAAAACAGCGCACTGAGATGTTATTGAAAGTTTTTTATCGGCTCTTGATGCGACTTCATCAACCTCCCCAATGTTTATCCCGAGTGCCGAACTCATAACTTCCAGAAATCTCCCACTGCCACTTGCACATTTATCATTTCTCATGAAGTCAATCACGTTCCCATCTTCATCAACTGAGATCACAGTTATACTCTGACCGCCGATATCTATAACGAAGTCCGCATTGACCATGTCACGAACAGCAATAGAGAGACAGACAACATCATCTTCTCTGATGTCTGCGAACTCAACGAGCTCTGCTCCACCACCTGTTGCACAGCAGTATCTGAACTCTCCGATCTTGTTTTTTAATCTTGCCAGAACAGGATCCATATTACCCGTTGTTTCTTCCACAGCAAAAGTTAAAGGTCTATCATCCCACAGAACGGCTTTTGTGAACCTCATACCTACATCAATCCCCAAAAACACCGATTCACCCCCCATTTCTCCCTCACTTCTATACTTCTCCGAACTTCTCCATCGCAAAGATTGCTGCACCAAGTGCACCCACGATCTGAGGATCGACGCCAAGATCGATGAACTTAACTCCCAGAATTCTTTCAAGCTCATATCTTACTCCTCTGTTTTTCGCAACACCACCTGTCAGCGTTGCTTCTCTTTCAACTCCAACACGTCTTGCCAGATAGTAGATTCTCTCAGCCATTGATCTGTTCACCCCTGCTGCTATGTCTTCCCTCGACGTTCCCCTTTGAAGGAAGTGAATAACCTCAGTTTCTGCGTAGATGCTGCACCTCGCTGTGATTGCAACAGGATTTTCAGCCTTAAACGTCATTTCTCCAAGTTCATCAAGACTCAATCCAAGAGCTTTGGCTTGAATTTCAAGAAATCTACCAGTTCCTGCTGCACATTTGTCGTTCATAACAAAATTTACGAGGTTTCCATTTCCATCAATACGTATAACCTTTGCATCCTGTCCTCCTATGTCGATTATCGTCCTCACAGATGGATTTAACCAGTAAGCTCCTCTCCCATGGCAGCTTATTTCACTCACATGTTCCTTCGCAAATCCAGCCTCTACGAGCTTCTCTCTACCGTATCCTGTTGAGAAAATTATCACATCATCCTGCTTCAAACCAAGATTTCGAAGCAATTCTCCCATAACCTTTTTCGCCGAATCCACAGGATTCGGAAGAACTCTGATATTTCTGTAACCCATTATTTTCCCATCTTGAAGAACTACAGCCTGTGCCGTAAGCGATCCCACATCGGTTCCTCCAAAGTACATTCCTGATCCTCCGCTATCCTTTCCTTCTCCTCCTCTTTCTTCTCGCCACGACATTGTGAACGAAGTCCAGAATTAATTCTTGCAGAACGCTGACAGGAGTTATTCGACGATTCCAGCAGTCCCCATCAAGGCGAAGAATTGGAACACCTGCTCTGCTCATCTCGTCTCTCAGTATTCTGAAAACGCTCTGTGATTGCTTGCATGCATGATGACCGCTGTAAATACCGCAGTTTGCGTTAAGCTCCTTGGCAAGATATGCGACATCCTCTACCCATCTCATGCCCATGTTTTCCGCCCCCATCTGTCTGGTCATCACATAGTTCCAGGCATTAGATACCAGAGCATCCATGGCTTCTTCTTTTGTGGACACCTCGTAAAGTTGCGGGAATGAGCCTGAATTCAGGAGATCCGTAAGATACGTGATTCCATTATCCTCCATCCACAACCAGAGNTCAAGNAGATCTATGTAATAACCTGTGTAAACCCAGATAGCTCTTGCTATTTCCCTCTCAGCCGGATACTCACCTCGTCTTAATCTTTTCTCCGAGACTTCAACAAGTTTTTCCAACATGCTTACAGCTTCCTCTCTCCCCCACATTGTAAAGCGTGTGCCATATGTGAAGAGTGTAAACATATTGGGAACCGGACAGGGAGAATGTTTTTTCAACTCGTGGAGTTCCCAGTAAAGTTCAGTAGANTCATTCGCTCTTTCGATTGTTTTTATAAGTCTATCCTCATCAAGCTCCTCTCCNACAAAGTTTTCCAGCTCGTTTAGCATGTTGAAAAACAGTCTCCTATAAAGTTCATAATCCGACCTTCCGTCTCCAGTTTTATCGATTATGAATTCTGGAACTTTGAGATACTCGGAAACAAACTCGTGTATTTTCGAATTGGCATCACATGCCCCAGGAGCAGCGGAGATCATTGCATCAGGTGCGAATTCAAGACCNTCCACAGACATGAGTATCGATCCGAGAGCAATCGTATTTGCGGAGCAGACATAGTCAGGTATCCCAAGAGACATTGCATAATCCCAGTATGGTTCTCCCTGTCCCTCCAAGGATAGAACTCCTGTTGTCGTAGCAACCTCAGTTGTGAAGGGCACAGCGTTCTCAAAGGCATGAATGACTTCTGGTGGGAAATTGAAGGGAATCATTATGACTTTCTTACCCTCTTCTCTCGCTTCAACCGCTTCTTTTATGTGTTTTGTGAGAATTTCCCGAGCAAATTGAAGACCTGCACCACCGTGTCTCTCATCAAGAAAACCTCCCAGTGTATGAGCCTGGGTTTCGCCCAGAAGCTTTATTAACCCATCTATTTCATCTCTACTGCACTTTCTGAACTTTTCTATTGTTTTCAATACTTCATAACTTCTTTTTACCAAACCAACTCTAACTTCACCCATTCGAACCACCACCATCATTTTCCGAGTCTCTCAATAAATGCTTGAATTCTCGTTTTTATCCTCCCCAAATCGGCCATCGAAGCGTATTCTTTCTCGAGAACCAGAACCGGTATTCCCTCTTTCTCAAGATCCATTCTGAGTTTGGCATTCTCTATCCCGAAGAGATCACAGAACTTATTGTGCTGAAGTATTACTCCATCAACTCGTGCTTCCTCCGCCATTCTTTTCACGAAATTCTTCCTGAATTCATACTCTCCAAACATCCTCGCACAAACTCTTAAATTTTCGAGATACTTTCTGGCGAGAAATTCATAAGCATCGCCTCCATCATATTCCGTCATATTCCAGAAGGAGCCTGCTCCAAAACAAGTTGTCTCCGAAACTATCAAGGCACCCACTCTCTCCATCTCTCTTATGAGTTGAATTTCATCCATGGGGCACCCGGACAATAGCACCCTTGCCCTGTAATCGATGTCTCTCTTTTCTTTCATCGCCTCCAAAAGTAGCGAATAGAATACTGCGGATGGCAGTGAGTCTTTGGATACTATCACTGCAATCGCATCACTTCCATTCAGCTCGGGTTTCGAGGAAAATCTCTTTCTGTAAAACTTTTTCAGAGTCTTATTGATTTTATCCTGCAATTTTATCTGCTCAACTACGTCATCTTCTCCTATCTCAACTTTAAACTGCTTTTCCAGAACTTCTTTCAGTTTCCTCATCTCACTCTCAAAAAACGAAAGTGTATCCTTGTTTACAAGATGTGGTACCTTGAAATAGTGCATGAATTCCGGCTTCTTTGCGTGCAAAATCTCGTCAAACGTCCCCATCCAGTGATCACAACCTCTCACTCTGATGTAGCCATCCAAGAATTCGTATTTGTTCTTCAATATTAACTCGAGGCACGATCTACACACACTGCAGTTATACCTTGAGAGATAGGAGTCTGCTGTTGACGTGTCCGCATTGCCAGCACCTCTCAATCTGAACGGGAGAACGTTACCTGCTTCTGCAATTTCTCTGGGAAATGCTATACATGCATACCCTACGACACTTCCACCTTTCTTTTTCCAGTCATCAAGATATGGATTTTCCAGCGTCATCGCAATTTCATTGAAAGTTTCAAGGGTGTTCATTTATTCTCACCTCCAGTTTTAACAAGCATCGAGATTGTCTGGATAACCGGATTGACAACAGAAACAAGAATTTCAGGGTTTGAGAGCAGAGTTTTCATAATCGACGAGACGAGATAATTAGTTGCTCTTTCAAGCTCTGATTTATCGATGGATTGGAGGATGCCGTTTACAATATTCTGTAGCAACTCAGGATTTTGATCAAAGACGGAATTCAGGGTTCGGAGCCATGAAGTCACAAGTTTGCCCAGGGCTTCGTAATCTATCTCCGAAATCAAATCATTGATTGCCTGCGCCAAAACATCATTCGGCAACTCTTCAAATTTGGCAATGGTTGAATTACAGGCTCTAATGACTGAATTGGTTATGTCGGGAATTACAGAAATTGCAGTAATCGCAATCATTGGATTTTTCCAGNCAGCATCGTTTAATGCCTGAATTATGACTTCAAAGTCCTCAAGCAAAGCAATAAAGGCTTTTTTCACTTCTTCTACTTCCAGAGTCTCAAACACCTCCGTGAAGAGTTTTTCTGCCACATTTCTGAACTCCGGTTCGCCTCTTCCCAGAATGTAATTACCCTCATGCAGTCTGTTGACAAGACTGGATGTCTCGTTCAGAAGTTTTCCAATTCCTGTTCCATCCACCTCATTTAAAATGCTGAAAGTTGCACTTGCAAGAGTTTCTGGGGCGATTTCTATTTTACCGATGATGTCGCTGGTAATGGCAAGAGATGAGTTTACGACTGATGGTATGGCANCAGCAATATTTGCAAATTTAACCGGATCAGCTATTATCTTGCTCGTAACAATCTCCATAGTCTTCTGAAAACAGAAGGCAGAATCTTCGACGCATTTTCTAAGTTTTCCAAAGTCGACACCGTCTATAAATTCCTCTATTTTATCTCCCATGAGATCAGCCATGAGTGCAGGGTGTGACTCCCGAAGTTTTTCAAGGAGGTCGAAGTACTCATTGACTGTNATCGCTGCATATCTCGCATCAAAATCATTTATGACTCCACTGAGCATCCCGTAAAGTGTATCGGGTGTGAAACTTGATGCGAATCTGTTAAATCCTCTTGCAACGCCAAAGCATGTATTCACAAGTTTAGGCAGTAATGCCAGAGATGTTACGGTGAATTCCACATCCCTGAACAGAACTTCTCTCGTTTCTCTTTCAACAGTTTCAGGAATGAAGAATTCATTTATTGCCTGCCTTATAACCTCCTTGTAAAAAGGTGATCCGGCTATACTCCTCAATAAACCGAAAGTCAGATCACCCATAAAACCACCTCAAAGCTGTTTGCAATCATAAAAATATCTCGCCACATCCATCTGACAGAGCTGCTTACCCCCCATCCATAGCTGTATTATCTTCACATCTCGCCAGTGCTTTTCAATGTCATAATCTCTGTCTATTCCATAGTGGTGGAGTATATTTACCGCTCTGCTGGCAACATCGCAGCAGGCATCACAAACACGAAGTTTCAGAGCTCTTCCTCTCGCCACAATTTCTGGCGAATATCTCTCACCGTAGATGTCAGGACGATCAAGCATCCTGGCGTAGGTGTAAACTGCTGCTCTGCTAACCTCTATCTCAGCAGCTATATCGGCAAGAACTGCCGCCACTGCCGTGTTCTCTTTCAAAGGTTTACCTCTGTAACGTATCTCAGAGCACTTCTCTTTTAGGATCTCGTAAATGTTCACCATCGCACCAACAGCCATTGCTGCACTTCCCAAACATCCTGTGGTGATCAGTTCTCTGAAGTATTTTGCATCAAGTCCTTCACCCCAGGCTCTATAATATCTTGGTACTCTTACATTTTTGAACCATATATCCGAGTTCTTATCTGCAGCCATTCCGGCTTTTCTGTATGGTTCTCCCTGTTCCACTCCTGGCAGATCTGCAGGAACATATATGTAAGTGAAATACCTTTCATCTGCTTCCCCCGGTTTTGTNGTGCATACAACACCAAATAAGTCTGCCAGACCACCGGTGTTTGTTGGCCAGAGTTTGTGACCATTTATAACCCATTCATCTCCTTCAAGCCTTGCAACCGTTCTGATCGTCTTTCCTTTCAGTTCATCCAAATTTTCAATATCAGACCCCCCCTGCGGTTCTGTCATTGCGTTTGCGGCTATTGTAAGCTTTTTCCTGGCAAAAAGNGGCGCAAATTCAGCACAGAGTTCATGGTTTATGTGTGGTTTAACCGTTATCATCAGAAGTGGCCAGAAAGTTACTCCCACTGAAACTGCGATTCCAGTGTCATATCTTCCTATCTCCTCCAGAAGTCTTGCAGCAATTGAGCCAAAGTAGTCTGAGCTACCAAGACCCCAGCCACCATACTCTTCAGGGAAGAAAGCAATCTGCAAACCGTAGTCCACCATCAACTTTTCCAGGGCAGGTTCAATCAANCTGTGCTCCTTCCAGTCTTCATCGAATTCTCTTCGATAGGGCATTATATACCTCTCTCCCCAATCTCTGATCATCTCTGCCAGATACCTTTCAAGTGGAGATTCGAGCTCCTTTACACGAGCAAACATGCCCATCACCACAGCTTACTTCCGTAAAATTTCTCAGCAATCTCAAGAAGAGAATGCTGTTCGTTAAGCAACGCTACAATGCTTTTGGCATCTCTCCACTGCTTCTCCAGCAAACCCTCTCTTGCATAACCCTGAGATGCCATGAGTTCCATAGCTCTGTCAGCTGCTGAAAAAGCTGCTCTTGAACACTTTGAAGCTGTAATTGTTGAAAACACGAGAAGTTCATCATTGCTTCTATCTTCCAGCAGCATTTTTGCCAGAATCTGCGCTATTGACCTGGCCTCAACAGTTTCCCTNGCCACTTCTGCAAGGATTGCAGCATCAACGGTATTGTCCTTTAGCGGTTTTCCTCTTATTAGTCTTCTCTCTGCCCACTCCTTTACAATTCTGCAAGAGTCCAAAGCTGAACCCACGCAGAGTGACGATAGGCAGAAGTTCAAATATGTCTTCAATCTCATCCAAGCGTCTCCAACCACTATTCTGCTCTTCTCTATCTCTGCGTTTATTTTCACATCACAGTTTCTGCTTGCAATCAGACCCGTACTTTTTACCATCTCTCCCCTTTCAACCTCACTTCCATCGAGAAAAGCTATGGAAATGCCATCATAGTTACAGAAAACAACGAATACATCTGCATCAACTCCTGAGTTGAGTGGTCTCCCATATCCCTTCAGTCTGATTTTCCCAGCCTTTTCCACAGCCTTGGCAAGTTCCAGTCCCCTAAAATCATCCCTCCCAAACTGTGGTGGTACAATCGATATACGACAGAAATCCTTCGACAGTTTTTCTGCCAGAAAATCAAAGGCATCAGTACCAACCGCTGAAACCGATGCTGCAACTGTTGCGGAGAGTACAAATCCAATTCCTGCATCAGCTTTACCTATCTCCTCAAAACTGTGAAGAATTACTGACGGAAGTTCCTCATATCCTACACCTGCTCCCCCAATTGACTCAGGAACCAGAAGTTTCTGCATCCCCACCTGGACAAACAGTTTTTTCATAGCATTTTCAGCAATTTCGAGCTTATCATCAATTTCATGTCTGTAAGGCATCACTTCCCTATCTGCCCACTCTTTAATACTGGATGAGAGCATCTCCGCTACATCACTTCTCAACTCGGCAATACGGTCAATATCAATCATCGGAAAATAGTCTATGTGGAAAAATAAAATTGTTATGTGATTAAAATGATAATCATATTTTCACAATGCACATGAATCTCTAAGCTATGCACAAAGTATTTACGATGATTTTTCCAAATAGAGTTATGAAGAAAAGATTGCATACAACTGTGGATGATGAGTGTTACAGACTGATTCAGAAGTACCTCCCCCAATACGGAAAAGTAAACAGGTTGATCAAGGATGCACTTCTTCTGCTTGAAGATCAAAAAAACGGAATAAAGAGTAAAACTCAACCTGAATGCTCACTGCTGGAGTTAATGGAGGAGGCAAATCTGGTTGCATTTAATGCCAAAACAATTGAACTTGTTGTCTCGGGTGAGATAGAGAAAGCACTATGCGATAACGAACTGGAAATTGTGATAAGAAAAATCTATGGAAAGCCGATTGTAGAGGTTACACTGGACGAAGCTGTGAAAGGGATAAGGACATGTTTGCTGACAACTCGTAAGGCAACCAAGGTAACTGTGCGAGAAGGAGAAGATGGAATCTATCTTCTTGTTACTTCAAATCTTGGTCAAAACACAGATACGATTATATGCGAAGCTTTGAGGAGATTTTTCGAGAAAAATTATCCGGTTAAAGTCAGTTTTGAAGTCTTCCCCCAGGGATACAGTGTGTTNATAAAACCAGAGGCGTGAGAATTTCTGAGAATCTACCCAAAATGTTTTTACCCAAAGATTAAAAAATCTGAGTTTTAAGCCACTGAACAATTTTGAAAGAATAAAAAACAAATAGAAAAAAGAAAAATCTAAAAGCTGTAAACTCTAAACTTTATTTTCTCACCAACCTCCTTTTTACACCTCTAAAAAATGATTTAACCATGGAAGACCAAAGTTTCATGGAAAATCCCAGAGCCATCACTCTGAAAATTTCTCCTGGAGTTACGTAGATGCGGAACTCCCACATTCCGGCTTTTCCATACATAACAAACTGTCCATCCTCGAAGATTATACCTTCAGGAGCGGCTTCAAAAGATCCCATTGGTGAAATCACTCGCATTTTATTCCCCTCCAGCTTCTAAAGCTACTTTATAGCCTTCATGTATCGCATGTTCTATTGTCCTGGGTGCTACGCAATCACCAATTCTATAAGTCTTAACCTTGTCTTTAAGAGCGTTGTAGAGATCATCATTTGCCCTTAATCCGGGAACGACTACCACAGCATCTGCAGGAATTTCTTCAGGAATCGGTCTGAAGAAGTTAAAAAGTACAACTGACTTATCTTTAACCTCTGATATAACTGTAAATGTTCTCAGATCAACACCCTTTGATATAAGTCTTAAATATAGCAGTCCCCCATCCATTGTTCTGAAGGTTGAAAACCCCGCAACATGGAGGGACGTGACCAGTGTCACCTTGCATCCTTTGTTAGATATGTAATCTGCAATACCCATACCCCTATATATCCCCTCTTCATCCATAACAACAACGTTCTTACCGAGATCTGGATCCTTTTCCAGCACATCTACCAAAGAATAGACGTGCGGCTTATCCTCCCCTGGTATCTTATGGTAGGCAGGTCTTCCAGGTGAATAAAGACTTTTCTCTGGAATTGCACCAGTTGCAATTATGACTGCATCTGGATTCTCGTTAAGCACAGTTTCAGCATCCGCTTTAACTCCAAGCCTTACATCAACTCCGAGCTTCTGTATCTGTCTCGCCTGCCACTCTACAATTTCTTTTATTTCCTCCCTCATGGGTAAACGGGCTGCAAGAAGAACTCTCCCTCCCAGTTTATTCCTCTGTTCAAATAAAACAACCTCATGCCCCATCTCCGCAAGAACTCTTGCAGCCTCCATCCCAGCTGGACCACCTCCAACAACAACGAACTTTTTCTTCTCCTTGGCAGATGTGATCTGAATCTCACCTTCTTCACCCACCTCAGGATTCAGTATACAGGACATCCTAATGCCCATGGCTACCCTGGATACACAGGCTTGATTACATGCAATACATGGCCTTATATCCTCAATTCTACCTTCTTCTATCTTCCTTGGTATATATGGGTCTGCGATGAGAGCTCGAGTCATCGCTACAAAATCCGCCCAGCCATTTTTCAGAATGTCCTCAGCCATTTGTGGAGTTTTTATTCTTCCCACGACGATTACCTTCATCTTGTCAACTTCTTTCTTTATCTCTCTCGTTGTGGATAGTTGGTACCCCTGAGGAATCTGCATTGTTGGAAATATCATAAAAGCTGTCAGATATATACCAACGCTTGTGCTGATTATATCCACCAGACCACTCTCATCCAGAATCTTAGCAATCTTTCTGGTCTCGGTTAAGGTTAACCCTCCTTCAACGAGTTCATCTACAGATATTCGGACACAGATTATGAAATCATCCCCTACTGCATCTCTCACAGCCTGGAGAATTTCCATCAGAAACCGCATTCTGTTCTCCAGAGAACCACCGTACTCATCGGTTCTCGTGTTGTAGAGGGGTGAAAGAAACTGTGCAACAAGGTATGAGTGAGCAGCGTTTATCTCAACACCATCCATTCCGCCTTCTTTGGCATATATGGCTGCTTGTCTGAAGCTCTCCACCAACTCCTTTATATCATCCTTATCCATCACCTTGGGTATTTCTCTTATGACATAGGCATTCATGTAAGACATGTATGGGCCGGGTGCCAAGAGAGGCTGACGGGTAAGATAACTTGTAGCATGTGCTGAAGAATGCCATAATTGAGCAAGAACCGTGGTTCCATACTCATGACATGCAGATGAAACTTTCTTATAGGAGTCAACAATTTCAGGTTTAAAGGCGTATGCCATTTCCGGAAACTGAAGTGCACTCTGATGTACTGGTTGGGCTTCACATATAATCAGTCCCACTCCTCCTTTCGCTCTCTCCTTTATGTAGTTTATATATCTGTCTGAGAAGACCCCATTTTCTGAGAACAGAGTAAGATGTGCAGTTTGTACAATTCTGTTTTTTATTGTTTTACCTCTAATTTCAATGGGGCTTAAAAGCATTTCATACATTTCTACACCTCCCTCCAAATGTAATGACAATGCAAATCCATAACAAAAAATAAAGTGAAATGTCGCAGTTTACTCTACTTGCTCTCCCAAGACACTTTGCCTGGGACGAAGGTCATGTCGAGTTCGGCGTACCAACCGAATGTGTCTTCCTCAGGGAGAAACATTCCTATGGGATCGTCGTCCGTTGGATATACCTTAGCTTCAACCACCTGAGCTTTTTTGAATTTCAATAGGTTAAAAGGTGGCGACATTTCCACAAGCTGGCAGGACAAGTGCACCTCAGACTCCCGCGGTGTGAATATCGGCTTGTACACCCAGTACACAAAAATTGGCCATGGCTCTCGCATGTCCTCTACGGTCATATCATCTCCGATTTCCATTACAAGGTCGACTAGTCTCTCACCCTCTTTATCAACAAACTTCTTGCGGTACATCGTGGCGGAGACCATTTTCTCCCCGATGTAAAACTCGAACTCTGCAAATTTCTTGTTAAATCCCCACATATCTCTCCCGCCAAGATATGCGTTTTCCGAATTTACGTACACAAGCGGGCAGAAAAGTCCCTTAGTACCTGTTCGTTTATCCTTGGCAAATACGTAGAGTAGAAGTTCGTCGTAAGGACCTATGTCAGTGGTGTCATAGGTTGCAAATGCCATTGCACCATAGGGTGGATCAAGGTGTTCAAGTGGTTCCGGAAGTGGAATTTTTTCCTTCAATTTGAAACTTGTTGCCCACATTTTTGCTCCCTTGTACTCCCATGGTGGGAATGGAATTGCATACGGCATCCAAACTCCAAAATCTATTTTCTCAGCCATACAATCACCAAAATTTCCAGTATTTTTATTGTTTATAAGGTTTTTCCTGGTTAATAATGATGTATTATTTTTTTATATAAAAAATTAAAACATAGTTGACAAATGATATCTTAAAATAAGTAGATAATACATACTGTTTGTATATCTTCCACAAGCCTTAAATAATCAAACACAATTAAAAATATGCCACCGAAAATGTTTGAGGATTTTAAGGTTGGAGAGAAGTACATCAGTCCTTCGAGGACTGTAACAGAGACAGACGTAGTTCTGTTTGCAGGGCTTTCTGGAGACTACAACCCGCTGCATGTGGATGAGGAGTTTGCTAAAAAATCGATTTTTGGGGGTAGAATAGCTCACGGAATACTGACGTTAGCAATATCAGCAGGTCTCGGAGATCGCTGTGGCTGGTTTGATGGAACTGCTATCGCTTTCCTGGGGTTTGAAGAGGTTCGATTTACAGCCCCGGTTAAACTTGGAGACACCATAACTGTTGAAGTAGAAATTGTAGACAAGAGGGAATCCAGAAAGAAAGACAGGGGAATTGTCGTCCAGAAAAGGACTGTGAGAAATCAGAGAGGAGAAATCGTAATGGAGGCAAGATTTGTCCATTTAGTGAAAAGAAGCTCTCAATCGTAGAGGATTTAAAAAGTAATCGGAGATATCAGCAAGGAGTGAATTGAAATGGACTTCCGACTTACTGACGATCAGTTAAAAATTGCAGATTCTGCAAGGAAGATAGCTCAAAAATTTGGACCAGAATACTGGATGGAGAAAGACAGAAATCGAGAGTTTCCTGAAGAGTTTTGGAACACAATAGGAAAAGCCAGATTTCCTGGAATTATAATCCCGGAAAAATACGGCGGATTGGGTAAGGGGTTGAGTGAACTCATCATTGCTGTTGAAGAACTTGATGAAAACGGATGCGGATATGGAGGTAGTGCTCACCTCCTGCTAAGCACAATCTGTACTACGGCGATTCTGAGACATGGTAGCGAGGAGCAGAAAAAGAAGTATCTCCCAAAAATTGCGAGAGGTGAGATTAAATGCTGTTTAGCTCTCACAGAACCTGATGCAGGTTCAAACACTCTCAACATAAAAACAAGAGCCGATAAGAAAAATGACCGGTGGATTGTAAATGGCAACAAGATATTCATTTCTGACATTGACCAGGCAGGGCTGATGTTGCTGATTGCAAGAACCACTCCTCAGGAGAAGATAGAAAAAAAAGGTCTTGGTCTGAGTCTTTTCCTGGTTGAGTTACCTGATGACTCCATTCAATACCACATGATCCCCAAACATGGAATGAATTACTCCAAGACATTTCAGGTTCATATCCAGAATCTCCAACTATCTAAAGACAATCTGCTTGGAGAAGAGGGAAAGGGCTGGTACCATGTACTTAACAGTCTGAATCCCGAGAGAATGGTTATAGCAGCGAGTGCTATAGGAATTGCAAAACTCGCAATAAAAACAGCAGTGGAATACTCAAAGCAGAGAAAAGTCTTTGAAGATCCAATTGGCAGTTATCAGGGATTGCAGTTCCCTCTAGCAAACGCATATGCTAAAATTGAAGCTGCAAGAATTTTAAATCAGAAAGCTGCTTGGCTCTATGATACGGGAGCGCATTACAGAGAAGTTGGTGCAACAGCCAATATGGCAAAAGTTGTGGCAGTCGATGCAGCCATCGAAGCGGTTTATCATGCCATGCAGATCTTTGGCGGATACGGCTACGCAGTTCAGTATCATGTTGAGAGGTGGTGGCGAGAGGTAAATTTATTCAGACTTGCACCAGTCACCCAGCAGTTAGCACTGGCATTTATTGGAGAGCACGTGCTTGGAATGCCACCATCTTACAGACGGTAAATCTGTGTACTCTAAACAAAAATTTACAGATAACAATGAACGTAACATTGAATATACCGAAAGATACATAATAGTTTTAAGCAAAAAAATTCCATGAAAATCGCAGTTGTTGGAATAACGGAGGCAACGACCGAACAGGAAAAATATTACCATGAGAAATATATTACACTTTTCAGAAAAAATCTAGAGAGAGCTGCTGCCGATGGTACTGAAATAGAAATCAGAGAATGTTCACCAGCGCTTAGGAGAGGATGGGACACTGTGGTTCCATTCTTCCTGCTGCTTGATGCAGCATCTTTCCTGAGAGAAGTATACAGAGCTTATAAAGAAGGGGCCGATGCGATAATAATAGCCTGTAGTGAAGATCCAGGATTTGAGGAGGCTAAGAGACTTGTCGACGTTCCAGTTCTTGGTATTGGTGAGGCGGGGATGCATTTAGCTTCCATGCTTGGGGAAAAGTTTGCAATTGTTACGCTGAACGACCCGAGTTTTGTTGCGTGGTGGGAAAAGCAGGTGAAGAGATACGGATTCCACGATAGATTAACAGAGGTTGTACCAATCGATATGTCATTTTACGAAACCGTCACCAAAGGCTGGGAAAATCCTGAAATAGTTGCTGCCGATGCAGCAAAAAAGGCTGAAGAATGTGTTCAAAGGGGTGCAGAGGTCATCATACTCGGAAGCCTTGGGCTAGGTATAATGTGCACTGCTGCCAATCTCTCAAAGGTTGAGGGTGTGGATGCACCGATACTGGACCTCGCAGTGGTGGGACTTAAGATGGCAGAGTTGAGAGTGGAACTGAAAAAGAAGTTCGGTATTCCAGCGGTGAGCAGAGCTCATACGCATAGACTTCTGAGGGAGAAAGACATCGAGAGAGTGATGAATATTTTCAGGTTTGATACTCATGAGTGAGATAAAATTCGGTAACCAACTCCCCCTCACATCGATTGACAGATGCTTCAGAGTGGCTAAACTCAGTGAGGAAGCGGGCTTCGACTTCGTTTTCGTTCCTGATCATACCCTCAAACCACTAACAGAGGTCACTTTTGAGTCATGGACCGTTCTCACCGCAATTTCCATGATCACCAAGAAAATTAAGCTGGAAACTGTTGTTTCATGTCCCCATCGATGTCATCCAGCAGTCTTCGCTCAGAGACTCGCAACTCTGGATCAGATTTCCGGGGGTAGAGTTATACTTGGAATTGGTGCAGGAGAAGCCATGAATCTCGATCCATTCGGTATCGAGTGGAAATATCCGGTTTCAAAGATGAAGGAGGCGATTGAGATAATGAAAAGACTCTGGAACGGTGAAACCTTCAGCTATAACGGAAGATTTTACAGATTGAAAGACGCGTTTCTACAGATAAAACCTGCTCAAGAGACCATACCGATTTATATAGGGGCAAACAGCCCAGAAACGAGGAGGCTAGCTGGCAGAATTGCTGATGGATGGATTCCATTCCCCGAGTCCCCAGAATCATACAAGTTGCATTTCGATGATGTAAAAAGGGGTTTGAAGGAAGCTGGACGCTCACTTGAAGAGATTGACCCATCTCTGCAAGTTCTGATCTCTATTTCCGAGGATAGCGATGAAGCTTACAGAACTCTGGATAATTACAAAATGATTCTCGCAACACCAATTCCAACCAAGCTTACAGAAATTTCTGGTATTCAGCTTCCACCAAAGTACGATCACGACTGGTGGTGGAGACGATTGCTCGCAACTCCTGAAGGGGAAAAAGAGTACCTTGAACTGAATAATCTCATCCCGCGAGATGTGGCGATCGAGTGCAGTATTGCAGGAACCCTGGAGGACTGCATTCAGAAAATTGAGAGATACATAAAAGCTGGTGTACGCACCTTTAATCTGATCAATATCGGACCTGATGCCAGAAAGGTAAATGAGATGTGTGCAAAAGAGATAATTCCATACTTCAAACAACTCTGATCAGGTGGGCGATGGCCACAAATAAGTACAAACACAGCATCCGTCAATCCACTGATGTAAAGTCTACTCCACAATCTCAGCAGCGGCGTTGGAGAGAACGATTTTACCTTTCTGATTTTTAGCCTGAATTATGTACTTTCCTGACCCCNCTCTCCAACCTTCAACTACAAGTGTGTCACCGGGATAAACAACACCTGAAAATCGCACTTCAAATGACTTGAACCTGCTTGGATCATTGTTGCAAAGGTTTTTCAGAATTGCTCGTCCAGCAAAACCAAACGTGCACAAGCCATGGAGTATAGGTCTATCGAATCCTGCAAGTCTGGCAAATTCCGGATCTACGTGGAGCGGGTTAAGATCTCCTGATAGGCGATAAATCAGATTTTGATTTGGAGNTATGGACATCTCCTCCACGAAATCAGGTTCTTTCCCTTCAGNAGGAAAATTCGTGGCAGGTGGAGGTCTTTCACCTCCAAATCCGCCATCTCCCCTTACAAGAAAGGAGAAAGTGTTGTTAGAGAGAAGTTTTCCGCTCTCATCCCTCGTTTCGGTATCTACGTAGGTTAAAGAATGCTTACCTGTGTCGTATATCTTGGAGATTCTCGCCTCTGTTACCAGCCTTCCACTCGTAGGAATCTCACCATGAAGAACGACTTTCTGCCCTGCGTGAAGAAGCATTGCTAAATTCAGTTCTGCTTCCTGAATAGCCCATACAAGAGTTGGAAGAGCGGGTATTACTGCAAAAGTCGGATAAACCTTGAGTTTTTTCTCATAAACAAAATCAAGATCCTCATTACTCGCTCCTATACCCAGCGCATAGAGAACTACGTCTTTCCATGTGTACTCGTATACAAATGGCTCAGATTTGCTTCCTTCAGCGTCCAGTCTAACCATTTCTCACACCATTCCTATATCCGCCAGAATATCTGTAAACTCCTCTCTCTTTGGAGCTTTGCTCAGAAGTTCTCTCAGCTTTGGTCCAAGTTCATCAGGTGTCCAGGGAGCCTGTTTCGTTATCTTACCACAGGAATACCAGCTTGCCAGAAGCCAGATTGTACCTCCAACAATTCTGAAGACCTGACCGGTTATGTCCTTCGCATCGTCTGAAGCCAGATACACAACGAGAGGTGCTATGTTGTCCGGTGAGAGAATATCAAAACCGAATCTTTTTTTCATTTCCTCAGGAGTTGACATTAGGGGTGCAAGAGAGGGTGTTGCGTCTGTTGTCAGCCTCGTTCTCGCAACAGGAACTATAGCATTGGATGTAACTCCGTATTTTGCCATTTCCTTGGCAACGATTATTGTAAACGCTGCTATTCCGGCTTTTGCAGCTCCATAGTTGGACTGTCCTGTGTTATAAAGCAAACCAGCATCTGACACAGTGTTTATAATTCTACCCGCTACAGGCTTACCCGCTTTGTNCTGTTCCCTCCAGTATGCACATGCATGTCTGGTGCAGTTGAATGTACCTTTCAAATGCACATTGATTACTGCATCCCACTCCTCCTCAGTCATGTTGAAAACCATTTTATCCCTCAGTATGCCTGCATTATTAACTAAGATGTCCAGTCTCCCAAATTCATTTATAGCTGTATCGATTATCCTCTTCGCAGCCTTGAAATCTGTCACGCTATCATAATTGGGTACTGCTTCTCCACCCATGCTTTCTATTTCCTTCACGACCTCATCCGCGGGTCCATGGTGTTTTCCAGTTCCATCAAAGCTTCCACCCACATCGTTAACAACAACTTTTGCACCCTCTTTTGCCATCAGCAGAGCTTCACTCCTTCCAATACCCCTTCCAGCTCCTGTTATTACGGCAACCTTTCCTTCCAGCATTTTTGGCATTTCAACCACCTCTTTTTCCATTTTTAAATATTCTACTAAATTCAACTCCTCTAACAACTAATCTTAATTCTAAACGAAAGAATTTTAAAATTATTTTT
>Ga0180908_1094_pt1 | contig 29521 bp, 21 predicted proteins | sample Deesub1362A_J573_FD_124169 | JGI IMG/M metagenome (GOLD analysis project Ga0180908, IMG submission 124169) | Archaeoglobus sp. JdFR-41 | reverse complement strand
AAAAAACTAAGAAAGATAATAAAAGAGCTTTTTGAGTCCGCTGAAGAAGTACCTCCAACAAAGTTTGAAAAAGAGCGAGAGTCCTTGATTATTGAACACTTTCTTGAAACCCACATCGAAGATTTGATAAGGAGAAATTTCAACAAACTCTTCCCGCATCTCGAAATAGTTGATGGGGAAAGCAGTACGAAAAACGGGAATTTTATCGATATCCTCTGTAGGGATGCAAGAGACGGCAAGTACGTTGTAATCGAGCTTAAGAGGGATCATTCGCCATCCAAAGCCCTTGTACAGCTGCTCGATTACATGAGCCAAGTTTCGAAAGAATTCAATGTTGATGTCAAAGGAATCTTGCTCTGCAGAAGACTTGACAGCCGAGCAAAACGAGCGGTAGAAGAACTCAAGAGGAAACTAAAGAACCCAGATGATATCTCGGTTTTTGAATTTGAATTGAAAATTGATCTAACTCTCTAAAAATACAGTGCGGCCGCCGGGATTCGAACCCGGGCTAACGGCTCGGGAGGCCGTTGTCCTGCCACTAGACTACGACCGCTTCCTGATCGGTGATAGTGTTAATGTTTCGCAAAATATATCAATTTCGGTTCACATTGTCGCGGTGTTGCAAGCAGTGGCTTTTGGAGTTACACTGGGTGTGATTGCTGGTCTTACGCCCGGAATTCACAGCAACACATTTGCAGCCCTTATGTTAGCTTTCAGTGGTTCTCTGATACCTTATCTTGGCTACGATGGAATTGTAGCAGCCATAATCGCATCTGCCATCGCATACACGATTGCAGATATAATTCCAACCACACTTCTTGGAGTCCCAGATGAGGAGACGGCAATTTCAATACTGCCAGCTCACAGAATGGTTCTCGAAGGAAAGGGATTCGAAGTCATCTCACTCTCTGCTTTTTCATCTTTTCTGAGTATTGGATTTACAGTTCCACTTTTTCTCTCTCTTTTCGCTATTGCCAGCTTTTATCCTCTTTTCAGCTCATTAACGCCCATTGTTCTCCTTTCAGTTTCAGNCTTTCTCATCCTGAGCGAGAGAGGAGATGAANTTGAGGGTAGCATGGCTGCATGGAGAAAGAAGTTTTACGCTCTTCTCGTATTCATATCATCCGGATTTCTTGGCTGGGTTTCCATAAATCATTCGTATCTCGCGACCAGCCATTTTACTCTATCTGGATCAGAAATTGTGCAATCATCAATACTGCTCCCTCTCCTCACAGGCTTATTTGGTGCTCCACTCCTTCTTCAATCATTCAGTGCAAAGATTCCAGAACAGAATATTCAGATTTCGTTCCCCAACTTTGATTCAGTTATAAAAGGGAGCCTTGCCGGATTTTTTGTCTCACTCTTCCCTGCTGTAAGCAGCGGAATAGCAACTGCACTGGCATCAGCAGGCGAGAGAGATGATACGGGATTTATCTCTGCAATGAGTTCAGCAAACACTGCAAACGCAATAATGTGCTTTTTCATGCTGATTGTTCTTAAAAAAACGAGAAGTGGAGCTGCTGATGCTGTTAAGGAGCTGGGATTTATCCCAAGCCTCATCGATATTATCGTTTTCTCCACAACTGCAGCCCTGGCCTCTCTCACCATAACGCTGATCGTGGCAAGGGTACTGATAACTAAAATCCATAGAATTAACTTTTCTTTAATCTCCCCAACTGTTCTGATTTTTCTGATACTGATCGTGATTCTGCTNACAGGATCATTTGGCCTCGCAGTGTTTTTCACAGCAATTCCCATAGGTCTTGCAGCGTCATTTCTGGGAATCAGAAGAATAAACTGTATGGGTTCTCTGATTCTCCCCATTCTTCTCAAATCAATTGTATAAGCATTACAACATAAGTTAAACTACCTCTTCCTTATTTTGGCTACGAAAAAGCCCGATGTTCTGTGTCTGTGTGGATATAATCTCTTTGTCTTCCGTATCTCTTCAGCATGCTTGAGATCGGGGAGCAATAGTGATGGAGATCCGATCTCCAGCTCAATATTCTCTACACTGCAATCTCTATGATCCAGAAGAAAATCAATTACGTATTCATTTTCTTCTGGAGTGAGAGAGCAGGTAGAGTACACAAGTTTTCCATCCTCTTTCAGAATGTCAAATCCAGCCAAGATTAACTCTCTCTGAAGTNATGAGCAGAATTTTATATCTGACGCTCCTCTACTCGTTTTCCTGGTTTTATCTTTATGTATAATTCCCTCGCCCGTGCAGGGTGCGTCCAGCAGTACCCTGTCCACCTCCACACCTTCTTCAATTAACTTCCTTGCAAAGTCCCTGGCATCCATTTTGACGACCAACACATTCATCGCACCCATTCGATTTACATTATCAATTAAAGGCTGAATTCTTTCTGTTTGAGGCTCCACTGCAAAAACCACACCTGAATTCCCCATAAGCTGCGATATGAAGGTTGTTTTACCTCCAGGTGAAGCTGCAAGGTCTGCTATAATTTCACCTGGCTGAGGATCGAGAACAAGAGGCGGAACACACGAACTCTTGTCCATTATGTAATAATACCCCATCAGATACTCCGGAGTTGCACCAATCGAATAGGGCTCTTTTACAACCTCGTAACAGTATTTTATCTCAGTCTTTTTCAGCAAAAATCCTCTTTTTTCCATCTTTCTGATTAGTCTCTCCTCTTCAATTTTCAGCGTATTAACCCTGATATATCTGGGAATTTCCTCCTCAAAAGCTCTCATAATTTCCTCACATTCTTCACCAAAAAAAGCGAGCCACCTTCTCACAATGAATTCATTGTAACCGTACTTTTCAGCGAGCTTCTTCGATAGCTCTGTTGATGGAAGATCGTACACCGTAATGTCACAATTATCTGAACAAAAATCATTGTGAGTGTTAATTTTCTGTTCTTCCCGCTTTCTCGATCTTTTCGTTTTCATTCAACACGCCTTCCCGTCCTAACTACATTAGACTTTCCAGGAGGAAGAAACTTCATTACCTCATCAGGAGTGGCTATTGCTCTCACAACATGCCTTTCATCCCCAGCCAGATCAGCCAACAAATTTGATATCTCAACACCAAGCTCATTTGGCTCTCTATCCCCAATCTCAAGTTCAACATAATAGTCAGCATACCTTTTTACAGCCTTCAAGGGTCCACCTATTACGCGAAGATTTTCAAGCTCGACACCCACAGCACATTTCATCTCAACAGTAATATAATTTCTCCTCCCAGTTATGTAAAAACTGCCTTTCGGGAGATACTCACCATGCTTAGCCGCCTTGGATACCTGCTCAGGCAGAACATAGTAAACCTCGCCAGAGTGCTTCCCTTCCTTCCAGAGTGAAGAATATATCGCTGCAAATTCAGCCGTTTCAATGATGCTGCTCTCAGGTGCTTCCTGTCCTCTCTTCAGTACAACTACTGGAGCTCCGGGAGTTTGAGTGTGGAAGAACAGATCTCTCTTCTCCAGATATTTTGAGACTATCTCCTCATTCATCTTTACATTCCTTCCACCAATGGCAAGAAAGCCATCGGAGGTGATAAACCATCTGAAATTTTCATACCATTTCCTTTTCCTTCTAACCTTTATTGAGGAGACATATTTCTTCTCCAGAAGTTCCTCTGTTTTCTGCATTTCCTCAATAGTATTTTTAATCGCTTCTTCAATTCCCGGAAGTTTCTCCTTGGTTCTTTTTGCTTTCTCGTAGTAGATATTTGCATTCTCATGGACAGATCTTGTAATGTCTACTTCGACCTCCGTGCCATCAAGATCTACTATCACAGAATTTTTTTCCGGGATTATACGCTTTATTTTTGCGGCGAGTTCATTTTTAGCCTTCTCTTTCTCTATAGCCTTTTCGATTTTCTTCCACTCCATTTTCTCCCTTGCTGAGTTTAAAGTCTGAATTATTTTCTCGACAACCAGATAGTTCTCGTAGAGAAGATCCGCTTTTCTCCTGAATTCATCTATCTGCGCTTCAAGCTTCTTTTTCGTTTCCTGCTGAATTCTAAGTCTGTTCTTGAGTTTTTCAAGTTCTATCGATTTCACCCTTTCAATTTCAGCCGATTCCACTATTTTTCTTGAATAAAAATCATCAAGAGCTTCGTTGAAACTTTCAAAATACTTTTTCTCGTAATTACTGTAGTAAAGAAGATCCATCGGAACAACATCCACATACTCACCTTCCTTAACAATGATCTGTGGCTTTGGTACGAAGTTTACAAGTTCCTCGATCGCCTTCGCAATTCTGTTTCGATCTTCCTCACTGAGCTCGGAAAATTTCTTTTTTTTGTCAATACTGGATCTGAAACAGACTTCCTCTGCATACAGCCCGCCAAGACCCGAAAGTGCAAGAGCTCTCACAGCATCCCTACTTTCATCTGTCACTTCTCCAATTCTGATGGGTTCAGGGAAGGAGTAGTTTTCTCCTGCTTTAACTCCAGACTTTAGTGGCATGATTACTCTTGAATTCTCAAGCAAGATGATATTTCCCTTTAAAAACAGTTCTGCGACGAGTTTCTTCTCCTCTTCTCCCCTCCTGAAGGTTATTACAACTATTCTATCAAAATCATGCTGTTCTATTTTTTCTATTCTCGCCCCTTCCAGATGCTTCCTTAACAGCATAGCAAAAGATGATGGAAAACGTGGGCTTTCTCTTGGGAATTTTGTGAGATGTATTCTTCTACCTGCTTCAATCACCAAGTCATATTTTTCACCTGCATAAATTCTGATTCTTATTTCATCAGGTGGGTGATGATACACTTTCTCCACTTTTCCGCCGACAAGTATCTGTAACTCCGATACACATGCTCTGATGTCGAATGATGTCATCTGCTTTACTTTCTGCTTTGAGGCCACACCTTAAGTTTACTCTCACTTTTAAAAACTGTAACTAATCGAGAGTTCAACAGGCATTCCTATATCGAAGCTGTTTAATACAAAAGTGGCGGAAAGTGAGCATGCCAGCAGTTGTTGATGAATCCAGATGTGATGGCTGTGGAACGTGCGTGGATGAGTGTCCCGTTGGTGCAATCGAGCTCAATGACACAGCACACGTTGATGAGGACATATGTACTGAATGTGGTGCATGTGTTGATGTCTGTCCAACGGATGCCATAACACTTGAATAGTCTGAAATAGTCTGAATAAAGAACTGCAAATTTTGACAGATTTGAGAGATTATCAAATCAGATTGAGGTTATGAGGTGAGAAGTATGTCCGTATTGGAACTCAGGGCAATAGGATTTGGTGCCCTTAATGTNGACAAACTCTATGTTGTTGACAAAATTCCAGGGCCGGATGAAGAGGGATTTGTTAAAGACGTTAGTGTTTCTCCGGGAGGTAGTGCAGCCAATACCATAGTTGCTCTCTCACGCCTCGGGGTCAAAACAGCATACATAGGAAAAGTTGGAAATGATGAGGGGGGAAGAATACTTCTTGAAAACCTAAAAAATGAGGGGGTGGATACAAGCTGTGTTGTTAGAGCAGAGGGGAGAAGTGGAAGTGCAATGATACTGGTCGACGAGAGGGGAAACAGAGCTATTCTGGTTGATCCAGGTGTAAATGATACACTCAGGTATGAGGAAATAGACATGGAATCTGCGAAACAGTATGGATTGATTCATCTGACGTCCTTTATCTGCAAAAATGGTCTCGATTCTCTTAAATCTCAGAAGAGAGTTGTTAGAGAGTTTGAGTTTGTAAGCTTTGATCCTGGGATGGTTTATGTTGAGAGGGGGCTTGATGAAATGGTTGACTTCCTGAAATACACAACTGTTTTCCTTCCCAGCAAAAGTGAAATTGAGATGCTTTTCAATATGAACTACAGAGATGCTGCTGAAGAGAGTTTAAATCTTGGAGTAGAGGTTGTAGCGGTGAAAATGGGCTCCGAAGGATGCTGGATAAAGACCAAGAATAGAGAAGTGAGGGTCGATCCGTTCAGGGTTGAGGTCGTCGACACGACTGGGGCTGGTGATGCGTTTAATGCTGGATTCCTCTATGGATATCTTAGTGGCAAAGATGTTGAAGAGTGCGGAAGAATGGGAAATTATGTTGCTTCGAGGTGCATTCAAAAATATGGGGCGAGAGATGGCCTGCCATATAGGATAGATGTTTAGTTCATAGCCTAAAAATTAAAAATTTACAAAAATTATTTGGCTCTGCCTATTGCATCCAGAGCTTCTGGATTTACAAGTCCCGAAGTATCACCAAGCTCCTCCCCCAGATACTTGGCTCTGATTAACCTTCGCATNACTTTCATGGTTCTCGTCTTGGGNAGATCTTCAACAAACTTTATATCATCAGGTGTCAGCGCTTTACCNAGTTTTTCAGCCACTGTTTTTTTGAGTTCACTCCTTAATTCTTCACTCGGCTGACTCCACGGTTTTAAAACCACAAAGCACACAACTGCATTTCCCTTAACCGGATGAGGTACTCCAATAGCCGCAGCGTCTGCAACTGCTGGATGTGACAGCAGAGCATCTTCGAATTCCGCAGGACCTAGTCTGCGTCCTGAACTTTTTATAACGTCATCTGCTCGTCCCCTGTGGAACCAGAAGCCGTCCTCATCAATGTAAACGAGGTCGCCGTGATACCACACGTTGGGCCATTTGGAAAAGTATGTTTGGATATATCTGTCTGGATCTTTCCAGAATCCTCTCGTTTGAGCTGGACTGGGTTTCTTACAGACCAGATAGCCAACTTCACCTCTCACCGGATTTCCTTCATCATCAAAAACATCCACATCCATACCGGGTGTTCGACCAAGACAGCACGGTTTCAGCGGCGTTACCACCGTTGATGATATCAGTTCGCCAAAAATTTCTGTTCCACCCGATGCGTTGATTATGGGAATTTTTCTGTTTCCCACAACTTCAAAGCACCACATCCAAGTTTCATAATCTATCGGCTCACCTGTCGTTACAATGGCTCTTAGCGTGGAAAGATCGTGCTTTTTAACCCATACCTCCCCAAAAGATCTCGCTATCCTCAGAGCTGTCGGTGGCAGTCCCAGACTTGTTACACCATACTTCTCAACCACTTCCCAGAGTCTGTCTATCGTGGGATAGAATGGTATGCCCTCAAAGAAGAGAAGAGTTGCACCGATAGCATGTGTGCCTATCATTGGAAGAGGACCCATTACCCAACCAAAATCTGTAATCCAGAACACAACATCATCTTCATGGCCATCGGTAACCAGAGAACCGCATTCTGCTGCTTTAACAAGAGTGCCACCATGGACGAGAACCACACCTTTGGGCTTACCGGATGTGCCAGCAGTGTATCCAACTATACAGACATCTTCTGAGTCCGTTTTTTCTGTTTCAAAGGTAGCTGGTTGATCCCTAACAGCATCATCCCACCAGACGTCAACACCATCTATCCAAGGCACATCTATACCAAGTCTTTTAACAACCACAACATTCTTCAGAGTTTTTACCCTATCAACCACCTGACTCGCAACCTCTTTCAGCTTAACGTGTTTACCTCCTCTCCAGAAACCGTCGGCAGTGACCAGAACTTTTGCCCCCAGATCCTCCAATCTCGTTGCAACAGCTTCCGGTCCAAAACCAGAAAATATTGGACACATTATCGCTCCGATATTGAATATTGCATACGTGGCTATTGCGGTCTCAGGTATTAGTGGCATGTATATCCCGACAGCATCCCCCTTACCCACTCCCAAGGATTTTAGGGCGTTGGAAAATTTGTTTACCTCTCTGTATAACTCCCAGTAAGTNAGCTTTTTTGAGGAAAAATCTTCTCCCTCCCAGATTAAAGCAACTCTATTCCTCGTTGAAGGTGTGAGAGCGTGCTTGTTCACACAGTTGTGCGTGATATTTATCTTCCCGCCAACAAACCATTTCGGCCACTGAATACCTTCAGAAACGTCAAGAACTCGATCATAAGGTTCGAAAAATTCAATTNCCAAAAATTTTACTATTGCGTCCCAGAACCACTCCAGATCTTCCGTTGAGCGTTTTAATAACTCTTCGTAACTTTTTATTCCGTGCAAATCCATGAATCTCTTAATATTACTTTTTTCAATAAGTTCTTTTGGAGGGTGCCAGACAACTTCCAGTTTTTCACTCAACTTCCTCACCTCCCCACTCCTTTTTTATAAATTCATACGTCCTGTCCTCGAATTCTGAAAAGGTTTTGAGAGGTTTATTGAGCCATTCTGAGTAAAATGAATCTATATCCGGCAAAAAGTCAAAGATTAGCGGGTAACCCTTTGGAACCGATTCAACTTCCAGCAAAGTTGCACACTCTGGGCAGTAAAATTCCCTTATTTCCCATATCTCTGGATCTGGTTTCCAGAAACCCGGATAGATTTCTTCAAGCTTCTCTTCGTCATCCCGGACATAAATCAATGCCTGGAGTTTCCAGTTCACTCTGTAATCGCCAAACTCATACCCGCATTCACATTTAACAATCCTATCTCCATTCTCTTTTTCAACGATAAACAGGTGAAGACCGATGGGCAAGAGTATTCTTTCCTTCCATGAAACTCTCTCTTGGAGAATCTCTATGTACTTTTCAAACCTATCAGAGTCTTTTATAACTGCTGACATTATAGCCTTGATATCGGGCCATGGTAGTTTTCCCTCAACAAGACTTCTTAACACCTCCTTTGACACTTCAACCATTTAAATCCCTCCTAAACTAAAATCTAAAATCTTCAGGTAGATTCCAGAATTCCCTAAACTCCCGTGCCCAGCGTTCACTTACCTTAAATGAGCTTCTGTACGACTCCAGCAACAGTTCGTGGAACTGCTTTTTAAGAACGATTTCTCTCTGTTTCTTCCACCACTCTCTCACGGGTACTCCACGCTTCAGCCTGTCCTTTCTCTCTTTCTCTCGCAGTTCTTCAGTTCTTTTTTCATCTACTCTATACGTTTTGTTAACCTCGTCGAACGTACAGGCTACCTTGTAAATTCTCTCGGCTGCCTCTGGAGTTATTTTTTCCATGTTCAGATCTTTCTCAACAAGCTCAGGCTCTCTCTCTATTGNATCTCCGAGCCCACCATTTCCGCTGAATCCAATAGCTATAACCACATCACCATCTCTGACCTGAAAACACTTCATCCGTTTAACAACATGTATTTCTGCTTCCGGAGCTTTTTCTCTCAAATACTCAACAGGATCCGATCCATTCCANGGGGTTAACGCAAGCTCCTTCAAGTCAATCCTGCCACCTGCCCATTTTTCTTTCGGATTTCTCACCACAAAGTAAGTGGGAACTGGTCCGGGGTAACCTCCGAAGATTTGGGTATTTGGCGCCGTAATCCAGGTGCAGGTGATGGCCATAGATGCAATGCTTGTAAAATCCGTCCCGTATATGTTGCCAGCGAGTACAGCATCATTACCACCACGCCACCTACCTGCTCCACCAGAATTTGGAATTACTCGAATTTCTGCACAATAGGGTGGGAGTAGCTCAAATACCTCGAGATTCCCGTTGTCAGTTTCCTGATTCCACACCTGATAGCAGCTGTCTTCACCGTCCAAACATCCGCGGGCACCCATACCGGGCCCACCAGGAAGAGCNAGAGCGAAAACATACATCTGACCGAGTTGATTTATCCCCATAAGTTCCCATCCAGGTGTGCGACNATTTCCGAGCATCACTTCTTCAACAAAACCTCTACTGAAGANCGCTCTTGAAAGAATTGCTTGAAATGCTGCACCCCAAGAGGTTATTGCCGGTACCCAGACGTTGGCAAACGATATGTGTTTCAGCATATCCTCCGGAGGGTTCACCAAAGAATTTTTTGGTGCTCTGATTTCCCAGTCCATGATCGTGCCCGCATTCGCCCATCCCTCATAGCTCAATCTCTGAACAAGCGATATCGTTAATCCGCCATACTGTCCCGCAATAACCGAGTTCATTGAGTGCCATCCCCACTCTCCCACTCCCTCGTAGTCCACTATCCCNGTACCTTCTTTTGTTATTGTAACCTCGAAGGGCATTATTCTTAACCAGTCCTTAGCGCTGTATTCTGGAACTGGCAGATCTCTGCAAAATATGTCAGCACAGGTAAGAGATCTGTAACGACCTGGAACCAATCTTTCTTTAATTCTTGCTCGCATTCTTCTTCTTTCATCTTCTATTATCTCTCTGATTGCTCGTCTGAAGAAATCTATTCCAAATTCATCTATAATCTTCCTGACTTCCTGCTCAAATCTGATGTCTGCTGAAATTGCTCCCTTTCTATCAAGCAAAAACATATCCACATTGCGAACCAGTCTCCTGTAAAACTCCTCCACATCGGGTTTAAGCCTGTAGTTTTCTGCCTCCTTAAGCCCAGCAACTCTCAAACCATCAGTTGTCCTGTTGTAAGACGTGTCACCCATCATGTATTCCTCTCCAACATCCGTTTCCATTATCACAGTGGCAACCCAGCCAACGAGTTCATCTTTATAAAAAACTGGCATAACATCATAGATNTCTGCTGGATGCATTGCTGCTATTGCTCCATCGTTATGAACAAATACGTCACCCGGCTTTATTCCGACACGTTCTTCGTAATCGTTTTCTATCATCCACTTTATAAATTCACCAACAAGGTGTCCGTGTATTTGAATGCCTGTAGAGTAAGCAACACAATCTCCATCGGGAGTGTAAAATGTTACCAAAAGTTCTCCAACCTCACGTGTGAGAGGTGAGGCTGCAATCATTTTGCACTGTTCTCGAGCTGCTATTAGAGCTGCAATTATCCTGGCATGAAGCAGTTCATATTTTGAAGGCTCTTTATTTTTGAGTTCCAGTTCTTTCAATCCAGCATAATGCCNTGTCTTTTTCGTCAACTCCTCTATCTCTCTTTTTAATTGCTTCAGAGTCTTTCCGGGAACAAGATACTTTCTCCCTTCCGAACTCATTTCAACACTCATCTAACCTCCCTCCTTTCGTATCCATATCATCCTCAATTCATCCATGTATATCCCCCATCCAGGAGGGATGAGGAGAGTCGTATCAGGTGCTTCTACAATTGCCATTCCTCTTATCCTATTNCCTGGTCTGATTTCCNCCATTTCATATAGAGGNGCCTCATACCACTTTCCTCTCCAGTATACTTCCCTCTGACCTTTATATGCAGATTCAGAAGGAGTTGAAGATTCAACTGGAAGTTTTACCAGCTTTGGCTTTGGTTGTGGTACCTCAACAATCAGTCCCTGTTCGAGTATAGTATACCCTGCTTCCGGATATTTGGCAGCCGTATAGTATATCTTTTCGTACAGCTTCTCAAATTCCTCTATCAACCTATCCATATCTTCCGGAGATTCGATTCTGCTGACAGGCGAGGGCACTTCCAGATCTTCCAGCTGCATTCCATACCTCATATAAACGACAGGTGTAATCTTTGCTTTTTCAATGTCTATACCTTCCTCTTCAAGCTCCTTTTTAGCAATCTCCTCCAGAGTATCCCACCCGTAATTAAGCACAGCACCCATCCACATCTTAAGCTCTTCAGAGGCGTTGTGAGGTATCTGAACGAGTGTAGACTTCTGATAATGGTGGACAAAATCCATGCATGCACAGCCAAATGCAGAAAAAACGGCTGCAAATGGAATCGTGGCTACCCCTCTAACTCCAAGTCCTTCAGAGCAGCTTGCAGCCAGTATCGGTCCAGCACCACCATAACTCAGCATGCAGAAGTCGGAAATTGGTAGCCCTCTCACTCCAACAACAGTTCTAACATGCTCTCTGATTCGAGAGCTGATAAGATCAATCACGTGCTGGTTAAACTCATATATGTCCATATCAGCCGGTCCGCTGCACTTCTCCATTATAGCTCTGTATGCGTGATCAACATCCAGCTTGATTGCTCCTCCAAGATAATAGTCGGGATTTATAATGCCATTCACCACCATGCAGTCCATAACCGTTGGTATTTCATTACCCAGATTGTAACAAACCGGCCCTGGATCTGCTCCGGCGGAATCAGGACCAATAAGAACTCTTTTAGCTGTCTCATCATATCTGACATAAGATCCGGTTCCAGCTCCAATACTGTCCATGGCAAGAGTTGGGATGTTCATAACGTTCCGCGCAACCTCTACTTCTCTGAGAAGCGGTGATTTGCCACCCATAACCAACCCCACGTCGAAACTCGTCCCACCAAGATCTGTTGCAATCCAGTTAGGTATTCCAGTAATTCGTGAGATGTACTGGGTACCTATTAGCCCGCCAATAGGTCCTGAGAATACTGTTTCATACAATCTTGGATAGTTTGCATTTGCAAGTCCACCCGATGCAAGAACGACTTGGAGTCTGTATCTGTAACCAGAACTTTTGAGCTTATTCTCGATTCTGAGGAACGCTCTTCTTGCGATATCTGTTACTTTCGCGTGAATTGTAGTTGATATTACACGCGATACCTCTCTCATAAGTGGACAGACCTGCGAGCTGAGATGAATCGGGATTTTACGTCCTGATTCTTCCATAACCTCCTCAATTATTTCCTTAGCCCTTAGCTCATGGGTTGGATTCAGGTAAGAACAGGCAAAACAAACAACTATTGCCTCAACACCCTCTTCGAGNAGTTCAAGTGTAGCTTGCCTCACATCTTCCTCGTTAAGCGGCATCTCCTCCTGACCATAGGCATTTATCCTGCCACGAACGCCCCTGACAAGTCTTGGATGGATCATCGGTTCGTTGTGTTTATGCGTAACTTTGTGCAGTCTGTCTGCATAACTGTAACCTGCAAACGCACCTCTCGATCTCTCATGTACAAGCATGTCTTCGAAACCCTTGGTTGTTATGAGCCCGCATTTAACACCCTTACCCTGCAGAACAGCATTTAGCATGCTCGTGCCAGAATAAATTGCCAGCTCCGTCTTTTCAAGATACCTTTTAGCCTCTTTGTCCCATTCAATTCCCCACCACTTTGCTGCCTCTTTTAGCGCTTCCCAAAAACTTATACTCTCATCGTGAGGAGTGGTGGATGCTTTTCCTGTCGAAAAATTTCCTTCTTCATCCATTATGAACATGTCCGTCATTGTTCCCCCAGCATCGCACGTAATGACACGAATTTTATTTACAGAACTCATAATCTCACCAATCTACTCAGGAATTAAATTCTCTTTAGCCCACCCTTTATCGAATGGTGTAGCGAATATCCACCTGACTTTCATGGATTTTATGTACCACTTCTTCCCTCTCTTCTCATACTCTTCATCATATATCCCAGCAAGCCAGCCAGCAGTATTATCTTCCCGCAGAGTGCAGGGAACCAGGAAATACCACATCCCAGTTGCTCTATTATCATCGAGGACCTCTATTACTGGATTATGAAGTAGATGCATACTGAAAGAGAGAGTTTCGAAGCATATGTTCAGAAACCAGTTTTTTATCTCCTCTCTACCTCTGGCACTTCCAAATGCACCGAAATCTATGGAAGCATCATCTGCAAAAACTTCATTCAGAAGTAAATCCAGTTTCGATGGATCTTCAAANTATCCATCCACATAATAGCAGTATTTAGCCTTCAGTTTCTTTATCTGCTCCACATCGTCACACATACTNTCCCTCCTTTGCTAATATTTGACAATATTAGGATTAATCATAAAAATACTTAACCTTTGCGCTCCTGTTTTATATTTTCACCAAAAAGGCAAATTTTATTGTAACAATAATTAATTTAATTACCACAATATTGTAACTTAATTATTTACTTATCTGACTTAAGTAAAAGTAATTGCAATGACGTGGTAACATCTTACTCTGTTTCTCAAAACTCTCTGATTCCTGCTGAAGATAAAGTGGCTCTGTCATCTACCAAAGTCATCCTCAATCCTCTCTATATCATCCTCCCCAAGATACTGACCAATCTGAACCTCTATAACTTCGAGTGGGATCTTTCCAGGATTTTCCAATCTATGAAGAACTCCTGCNGGGATAAAAGTACTTTCTCCCTGTCTAAGTAGCACCTCTCTCTCATCAACAACCACTCTTGCAGTACCGCTAATCACAACCCAGTGTTCGCTTCTATGATAATGTCTCTGGAGACTTAGTCTTTTTCCAGGCTGAACCGTGAGCCGTTTTATTCTGTACCCCTCTCCCTCCTCAAGCACCGTATAACTCCCCCATGGTCTNTATGCCGTTCTGTGAACGATGGCTCTTTCGTCTGCTTTCTCTTTAAGCATGGAGAAAACATTCCTCACTTTCTGAGTTTCTCCTTTCCTGGCTATGAGCAGAGCATCGTCAGTATCCACAATAACAAGATCCTCTACTCCAATTGCAGCAGTTAATCGCTGTGTGATGAGCAGATTGTTACTTGAATCCACTGAAATAAACTCTGCATTTAAATTGCTGATTCTTACCGCATTTCCATAATTATCTTTCTCCATAACATCGTAGAGGGCGTCGAAACTTCCAACGTCGCTCCATCGGACTTCCAGAGGTACCACTGCAGCTCTCTTCGTCTTCTCCATTATTGCGTAATCCACAGATACCCCAGGAACTTTTTGGTACACTTTTTCAATGTTATCTTCCTCAAAAGCTCTCACAACCTCAGGAGCAAGCTTCTTCGCCTCACTTAGAAAAACTCCTGTATTGAAAAGAAACATTCCACTGTTCCAGAGGTATCCTTTCTCCACGTACTTAGTTGCAGTATTCAGATCGGGTTTTTCTCTGAACTCTTCAACTTCAAACCCTGATTGAACTTTTTTACCTGGTTTGATGTATCCATAACCGGTATGCGGCCTGTCTGGTTTTATTCCAAAAGTTACCAGATATTTCTCAGCAAGTTTGAGCGCATTCTTAAAAGCTTTTAAGTATCTGTTATCTGCATCAACGAGGTGATCAGATGGCAAAACAGCAACAGTTCCTCCTTCAAACCTCTTTTCTATTTCCATGACTGCCCAGAAAATAGCTGGAAGTGTGTTTTTTCCTTCTGGCTCCAGAAGGATATTTTCTTCGGGTACCTCTGCCCTGATTTCGGTCAGATCATCCTGAACTCTAAATCTGTACTCTTTATTTGCGACAATCAAAATTTCGTCCGGTTTTGACAGCAAAAGTGCCCTCTTTAATGTTTTTTGAAAAAGGGACTCACTGTCAAAAAGTCGGATAAATTGCTTTGGCATCAACTCTCTGCTCAATGGCCACAACCTTGTTCCTTTCCCTCCAGCAAGAATTACTGTTTTCATCTAAAGAGCTTTTCAACACACTATTATATAAACTAAACTGATTAACAACCCATTAACCACCAGAACATACTCCCACAATCCAGATTTTTTACATTTAAAGTAGATTTCAATCCAAGGAGCTTTTCAAAAACAAGTCGCTGCTCGAAATGATTAAGTACACCTTTAAACAATTCATTTTCAATGATAGAGTTCAGAGTGTCCAAAATTCTGTGCTATGTCTTCTCCCTAACCTTCTTTCTTTTCGGATTTTACCTCATCNTAGTTCCATCCCATCTCGTAAATTTTATAGGTGAACTCGGGATTCAAANTGGAGTTCACTCAGAAATCAAACCGTTTGATGAAATCTTATTCTGGAGGATTCTGAGCTTTGCATATATGATGACCATAGCCTTTCTTGCTTTTCTCATAGCGGCCAACATAACGATTTACTGGCGATTTTTGCTCGTGCTTTTTGTGGCGAAAATAGCGTCATCACTTTCAGCTCTGGGATTCTTTTTGTCTGGAGGAAGTATTCTCACGTTTGCAATCTTCATCAGCGACTTTCCTCTTTCAATCCTCTTTCTTGGGCTCTACATATGGATCAGGAGCAGGAGAGGATGAAGGGTTCCATCAGCTTTACCTTCGAAGTTTTGAAAAAGGCTGGAGAAGCTTTGATTCCTTCAATTGAAGATCTACCACACCACACAGATAAAGAATTTTATAGGGAACTTGAGACTTTTACAGCCAGAATCCCAGCTTACGCCAAACTGTTTCTCAAAATTTCCACAATAATTCTTCAGCTTCTCCCATTGCTCAGGATCTTCAAACTCAAAAAACCAGCCTTTTTCACCTCACTCTCTGTTGAGGAGAGGGCCGAAATTCTAAGTAAATTGAGCCGGAATCGTTTCTACCTTCTGCGAGCCATGTATTCACTCATAAGAATCTTTGCAATCGTACCGTATGTTGAGAGGGATGACGTGAAAAAGGCTGTAGAATACGAAATTGAGATCGTTAATANGAAAATTAAAAGTCCCAAACCTGTTGAAGAAAACTTAATCGAAATTTCAAATCCTGAAGAGCTGACACAAAACCCGTTTAAGATACGGTGCCAGATCTTGGTAATAGGATCCGGAGCGGGCGGATCCGTTGTAGCAAAAGAGCTGGCTGAGAACGGATTTGATGTTGTTGTGGTTGAGGAGGGATTCAGACCGGATTGTGATAAACAAATCGGCAGACTTTTCAGTGCTTCATTGCTCTACAGAGACGGAGGTTTTTCATTAACATTCTCGCCACCAGGAGTGAGTTTTCAACCATTTATACTCCTNCCACAGGGAGAGGCTCTGGGTGGAACAACAGTCGTGAATTCGGGAACGTGTTTCAGAGTGCCTGATTCTGTTCTTGAAAAATGGACAGAAGAACTGGGCATACCTGGTATTTCACCTGAAGATATGAAACCCTACTTTGAAAGAGTAGAGAAAATTCTGAACGTTCACCCTGTTTCTGTAAACCTAATGGGTTTAGGNGCNTTAAAAATTGCTGAAGGCGCTGAAAAACTCCGTTACAGCTATTTTCCTCTAAATAAAAATTCTTCGGGATGTGTGGGCACTGGTATTTGTCAACTTTGCTGCCCTATCGACGCAAAGAGGNCAGCCCACCTGACATTCATTCCACTCGCAACTCAGCACGGGGCAAAATTTTATACAGGATTCAGAGTAAAATGGCTGGAATTCAGGGGGAGAAGGATAACGAAAGTTGGTGGAGAAATTATAAACAGAAGAAGAGAGGTAATAGGTAAATTNGTGGTCGAACCTGAAATTGTCGTGCTTGCTACCGGGGCAATTCAAACCCCGTACATACTTTTGAAAAATGGAGTTGCAAATTCAAGCGGGATGGTAGGCAGAAATCTACACATACACCCTGCACTGGCTGTAACAGGAATCCTTGACGAGAACATTTATGGATGGAGGGGTGTATCCCAGAGTTTGTGTATTGACGAGTTTGCTGANGAGGGGATCTTGCTTGAAAGCTCAATGCCGCCCTTATCTCTCGGTATTNCCGCAACACCGCTTATCGGAAATGATCTTTCACAGCTTCTTCTGAACTGGAAGAAGGTATCGGTGTGTGGTGTTATGATCTCCGAATCAGATTCAGGAGGGAAAGTCATGGCATTTCCAGACTGGATTCCCTACTTTGGTATGTACCCTCTTATACTCTACAAAATTGGTANAAAAGATAAAAGAAAGGCTGTTAAGGGTGTTGTTGAGGCATGCAGAATATTCATCTCTGCCGGAGCCAGGAGAGTGATAACACCATTTCCCGATTTTCCTGTCGTAAAAAATAGATACGATCTTGAGAGGCTCGAAAGGGTTGCAGAGCATCTACATCCCAACAGGATGATATGGTCTGCCTACCACCCCCATGGAACATGCAGAATGAGTGTTGACCCAACTCGTGGTGTTGTTGATCCCTACTGCAAAACACATGACTTTGAAAACCTCTACATTGCTGATGCAAGTGTGTTTCCCGGATGTATCAAGGTCAATCCCATGATATCCATCATGGCTTTCGCGGCTAGGACCGCAGATTATATAGCTGAGGTGAAACTATGAACTTCGAAGTAGATGAGATAGTGGATATCAAAAAAGCAGTAATGGAGTTTGCTGAGAACTCTTCCAGATCCTTTTGTGAAGCAGAGTTTACTGAACTCATCAAAAAGACGTGGAAAAAAGGCTATCAGCTTGGGTATTTCAAGCTGGATGAGTTAAATGCAGTAGAGGCTGTCAGCGTTGTTGAGGGGTTTCATTCTGTGAACCCAAAAATTGGCGTTGCGATGCTTTATTTTACAGTTTCAAACTATTTGTTTGGTGAAGTAGCTTCTTTCGCTTTTAGGAATGACGAGAATGATGATGTGGTTTCAGATTTTGCTCATAATGTATATGTGTTGATGAACGACAAAACCAATTCCAAGATACTGCTGGAGCTTGTTAAGTGCACATCAAACTGGTATACTGAAGAACTCGTAAGGCTTGAGATGGACAAGTGTGAGGTGCTTGACAAACAGATAGTTGGAGTTGACTTTAAAACAAAACTTACGACTCTCCTTGCAGCAAGATGTATCGGAACAGCCGAAATTGCTTATAGAGACGCTGCAAAATTTTTAAGAGAGATGTCAAAACTTGGAAAATTGAATTTCGACTACCACCAAACACGAAGAAAGCTGGGAGAAATTGCAGCAGAACTCGAAGCTTCTCGACTGCTAACCTACAAATCTGCATGGAAAATTGATAAAGGTGTTCTCGATCCACTTCTCGCAGATATATCTCTGTGGAAAGCTGCTCGAACTGCTGTTATGGCTGTAGATGAGGCTACGATAGTTCAAGAAGGCATCAATTATCTCGAAGATTACAGAGTGCAAATTTTCAGAAAATATGCACGAATTGATGTAAGGAGCAAAATGTTTTCCAGAGTTGATCTGAGGTTATCCAACCTGATTTCCCCACATACAGAGAGGTTCTGGGAATACCAGATTTGACCCCGATCGATTAACCGATTCAACCATAGTTTCGATTCAGGTTTCTCTCAGATTTCGCTTACTGTAAATGGTTTTCGCATCTGCCACCTCTTCTATCTGCAAAACTGATTTCCTTATCCTCTCAATCGGGTGTCTTGTGGTGGCATGAACCATGAAATAGAGCGGATAATCCCACTTTTCATTTGCAATTCTCTCAACAAGATGGGTTATCTCAGGAAACTGCCTGTGAAGTTTCAGTGCCACTTTTTCAGTAATTCGTTCAGCTTTCTTTTTGTCTTCCTCAGTCTTCCAGCACGCTCCTTTAAGTCGAAGGACTGTCATCCCATTCTCCCTAAAACCTATCCTCGATTCTCTGAGCACACCACTGAAGTCTCTACCAACTCCATTTTTCATCAGTTCTTCAATGATGGATACCACCTCCTCTTCACCGTACCCGTGCTTCTTAAATTTGGAAAACGGTCTTTTGATAAGATCCAAGGACTCAAGAGACCTCACAAAGTCCTCCTCAAACCCAAGATCTTTTACCATCGGAATGTATCCAGGCTCGATTCCACGTTTGCTCCATGAGACGCCCCTTTTTAGATCATATTTGACATCCATTTTGTAAACCCTCTTCGTCGGCAGAACAACATACTCCTCAGCCCTGCATTCTCTTGCCATCTCCCCAACCAGTTTTTCGATTTCAATGATGTTTTCTGCCTTAATCGTAAACCAGACGGAGAACTCGCCTTCTCTCAGAAAGTTGTGTTTGACTCTGACTTCATCAAATCTGTTTATCACTCTTGAAGCATGTTCAATGTCTGCAACCTTAAAACCGACAAGGGCTGCCTGTTTAACCCCTGAAAAAGCTCTGTAATTTAAATTGAGCCCATATCGCTTCACAACACCTTTAGCCANGTATTCTTTGAGTTTATTCAAAACGTCTTCTTCACTTCTTCTAAGTAGATCTGCAAGATGGTCAATCGGAGTTGTTGTGAGTGGTAAATTATACTGAAATTCCATTAAAAGTTCCACATCAAGACTTTGGGCGAGATCTTCCGTGTTCAAAACTCGATACCCCCAGATTTCAATTCTCTTTTTCCACTAACGTACTCTTCAACCAGTTGCTCAGCATACTTCCTTGCTTCATCAACCTTTTCATTTTTAACGAGTTTTCTGAAAGTCTCATCAGCACTAACGGCATAGTAAAGTTTCATTCTCGTATTTANAGGAATTTNTCTGGATTTCATGTATCTCTTCAAATGTTCCATCGCATTCAGGAAGTAAATTGTTTCTTCGTCCTCCTCGAGCACTCGCTGAAACATATCTCTNACTCTTCTTGCCACTATTCCACTCTTACCCTCCGTGGTGACGGCAAATCTTATTCCATTTTTTCCACCCTCAAATGGTACGACTACTTCCGTAGATTCTGCATCATTGGCAAGATTAACGAGGGTCTTGTATTTTTTAGCNGTTTCAAGTATCATAACGTTGTAAGCTCTATCTCCAATCGCAACAACAATGAGATCATACTCTCTGAGAACTGACTCTATATCCATCTCCTCGATGGAACTCTTCACGAGCTTTACTGAACCCCTCTTTGATAGGTGAATCAACTCATCTGTGAAATCATTGCTGAAAACTGTAACCTTGGCTCCCGCTTCAATGAATTTCTTTGCTCTGCCAGTACCAACTCCTCCACCTCCAATTACAGCTACTTTTTTTCCTCTGAAGTCTATGTACAGTGGCATTCTCATCTGACCACCACCAGAGTCGTTTAGCATCACCTGTGTTCAGATTTAAATATTTCCGCCCCACCCCTTCATTTCCTGTGGAAGTTTGAAAATTGAATACACTCTTAGGTCAGGATTCTTAGTGCGGGTATACTGCGGTTTATCAGAAATAAAGTGGAAATTGAACTTTATTTGAAAAGTGGGTATCGAGTCAGGATTGTCTTCTCAGAAATTTTTAAGTCATATCAACCCATGGATATGCTGGATGCTCCAATGTTCCACCTAAGCACAACCCTGCATCCATGCTCTGTATGACCAGTGTCCCTCTCCTCCACNCTCTTGGTTTCCTNTATGGCCGTTAAACTTCCAAAATGACATATANACAGTCCCACTCGCTTTTCAGATGATANAGCCTGATTGTTTCGAAACTTAANACCCCAAAACTACTGCCATTCTCTGATCTCAATATCCCCGTAGAACTCTTTCTGATAAATCTCAATTTTCCTCCTAAATACAAGGTGCATCAGTGACAGGTAATAGTCAACTATCTCCTCCTTCTTTTTACCTCGGACAACAGAAGAAAAGAGAATTCTTTGCTTTTTTGATAGAATTGCTTTCAGCTCTCTCTCAATCAAGGCTATTGTCTCCTCCATGCTTTCCTCATGTGGTACTCTTAGAGTTCGATCTACATCAANTTCCTTGAGATCTTTTCTTTTCCTTTTCTTTCTTCTCCTCTCAACAATTTCCGCCCTCTTCAGTTCCTCGATTAAATCCTTCAGAGTACTTATTCTTCTGATTCTCCTCCTTGGAGTTTTTAGAACCTCGGCAAGTTCCTCTTCCAGGTAACTCTCATCAAGGATGTCTTCCACAACAAAATCCTCAAANGTTATGTCCTCCTCTTGCACCTCATCTTCAATTTTTAAGGACTCAAANGCTATTGCTTCAGCTTTCATTCGCACAAGAATGGCAGCATAGAGTAAAACTCTACCCGAAACTCTTAAATCAAGCTCTTTAGCTTTTTCAAGCTTCCTTAAGAACCTATCTGTTATATCAACTACGTCAACGTTCCATGGATCTATCTCACCTCTTCTTGCCATTTCCAGAATAATCTCTATCGGATCCTCAAGACTTTCAGAATTCTCGATCACTCTCTCCCTCAGACTTTCAGCTTTATACCTGTTACCAGTGATGAGTTATCCCTCCCCATGGTTACNCCAACAACGGCATCTGCCCTCTCGATCATTGGCTTTCTTAGAGAGACCACAATGAACTGAGCTTCTTTTGACCTCTCTCTGATAACNTTTGCNACTCTCCCAACATTAACACCATCCAGAAACATATCTATCTCATCAAACGCATAAAATGGAGCTGGTCTGAATTTCTGAATTGCAAATATTAGAGCAAGGGCAACAAGGCTCTTTTCACCACCACTCATAGACTCAAGCTTCTGAACAGGCTTGTTATATGGTTTAATTCTAATGTGAAGCCCGCTGCTGAATGGATCATCACTTTCCAAATAGAGTTCCCCTTCTCCGTCCGTGAGTTCTCTTATCACTTCTGCAAAATTTCTGTTTATCGCATTGAAAGTTTCATAGAAAACCTCTCTTTTTCTCTTCTCATATCTTTCAATTTTTTCAATTATATCGCTTCTTTCCTTCTCCAGAATTAGCTTTTTCTCAACCAGATCGTCTCTTCTCTGCCTTACATTTTCATACTCCTGTATAGCCTTCAGATTTACATCACCGAACTTATTTAACTCTTCTTCAATTTTAACCAGTTTTTCTCTCACATAACTAACAGGAGGTAAATCTTCTGGAATACAAAGTTCGCCAAAACGATCGAGTTCCTCTTCCAGTGATGCCAACTTCTCTCTTTGAAGTTCAAGTTTTTCATTGAGTCTCTCAACTTCGAATTCCAGGTTTCTTTTCCTGTTTTCGAGGTCTCTTAACTCTTCAAGATATCTATCTCTCTCCNCCCTCAGGGATTTGATTNTGTCTCCAATCTTCTCCTCCTCTTTTTTAAGTTTCTGCAGTTCTTCACGGATTTCTTTAACCCTTGATTTTCCAGCATCTATTTTTGTCTGCAACTCAGCCTTTCTTGAGTTTAACTCATCTATTTCGCTTTCTCGGTCGTCAATAGCTATCTGAAGCTGTTTAATCTTAAATTCAAGTGTTTCTATTTTCTTATCAATGGAGATAAGAACTTCCTTATTTCTGGCGTATTCATCTCTTAACCTGTCCAGTTCTTCCGTGATTTTTGGAATCTCACTTTTTCCCAGCTTTCTTTCAATTTCCTCTACATCACTTTGAATGTCCGACATCTCCTGATCCATCCTCTGTATTTCTGACATGATGCTGCTGAGCCTGACTCTGTTCTCTTCTATCTCCTTTTTTCTCTTCCTAATTGCTTCATCGCTCTCAAGAATTCTGTTCTCTATATCACCCTTCCTCCCTTCAAGCAGTTTCAGTCTCGCTTCCAGATCCACAAGCTGAGCATTGAGTTTCTCTATCGAGTTCTGCAGTTCTCTTCTCTTTGATTCNTGATCATTCAGTTCCGCCAGTAAGCTCTCTTTTTTCTTCTGCAATTCAACTATTTCTTCAGAGATCTTCTTTTCCCTTTCCAGAAGCTCTCTGGACAGCAGTATTCCTTTCGTTTTTTNAGCACTGCCACCACTTATGAGCCCAGATTTCTCAACTATATCTCCTTCCAGTGTTACAAGTCTCACCCCTTCATCCATCAGTCTTCTTGCAGTTTCAATTCCATCTACTACAAGTGTATCCCGAAGAATGAACTTGAAAACCGGTAAAAACTTCTTTTCACACTTTACAAGTCTGACTGCGTAATCTACAACTCCTGGCTTCTCCAGTAGAGAGTTTTTCAGACGCAAACTAAAATTCTGAATCCTTCTGAGAGGTAAAAAGGTTGCTCTACCTCCCTTCACAGCTTTCAGGTATTTTATACACTCAACTGCATCATCTTCAGTCTCAACAACTATATACTGGAGAGAATTTCCTGCCGCAGCCTCTAAAGCCGTTATGTATTTTTCTTCTACTTCACCAAGCTGTGCAACTGTTCCAAAAATACCTGGAAGCTCTCTTTTGTTTCTTGCATTCAATATCAGCTCTACAGGNTTCGAGTATGTTTGAAGAGCTGACAATTTTGCTTTAATCTTTGCCAGTTCAACTTCATTACTTTTTATTTTTTCTTCAACGTCAGCAAGCTGCGATCTTATTGTAAACAATCTCCTGTCCGCATCGTTTCTTTCATCTACAAGTTTCTTGATGCGTGTTTGCAGATCACTTATTATCTCCTCAGTTTTCTTTATTTCTGATGTCACTCCATCAAGCTCCGATTTGAATGCCTCAATTCTCTTTTCAAGATCCTCAATTTCCATATTCGCTCTTCTCAGAATTTCAATCAAAGTGTCNCTTTCTCTGAGTAGTTCTCCCCTCTTTTCTCTTAACTTTTCCATTTCATCTCTCTTCTCCACAAGTCTGTCTCTCAGGTCTCTATGTCTCCTGTCCACCTCCTCAAGCCTTTTTCTTAGTTGCTGTATCCGTGTTTCAAGTTCTTCCACGATTTCACTGATATTGGCTCTCCTCAAAAGATTGCCCTCCAGTTCTCGCGTGTATCCATCAATCTCTTCCCTCAATCTTGATAGTTCGTTCAGCTTTTCGAGAATGTCCTCCTCAAATTTTTTAATTTCCTCCTGGTAAAATTTTTCGGAGTTTCTGATAGATTCCATTTCAGACGTCAACTCCAGAATTTTCGACTGTATCTCGGAAATTTTCTCGTCCCCCATTTCAGAAATCCTGGCTGTTATCTGATCAACCTTTCTTGAGATTTCTGTAATTCTGTTCACAAGTTCTGGGATTTTCTTAATAGTCCGGTCTTTTTCCTTTTCAATTCTCTCTATTTCCCTTCTNAGTTTATCGGCCGAAGTTTTAGTGGTGAGGTAGTTATGGGCCAGAAGAGTGTTTTCCATTTTTTCTTTTTCCTCAAGAAGAGATTTATAGCGAAGCGCCTCCTCTCTATCTCTCTCAAGTGATTTCAATCTGTCATTAACCTCAGCGATTACGGCATCAAGCTTCTCTATATTTTCTCTCACCCTTTCAAGTTCTTCAAGCGCTCTTTCCTTCTTTTCGTCAAACTCAGATATACCTGCTATGTCATCTATGATCTTTCTGCGCTGAAATGGTGACATCTCAATTATTCTCGTGACATCACCCTGCATTACGACATTGTAAGCGTCGCTGAAAACACCAAACTGAGACAGAAATTTGTGGATGTCCGAGAGGCTGACAGANTTTCCGTTGAGATAATAGTAGCTGTAATACCCTTTTTCCGTAACCTTTATTTTTCTCGAAATTTCGAACATTTCATTCTCGTTTTTAAAGTGAATTGTGACTTCTGCACTTGTTTTTCCATTGTGAATAAGATCTGTAAGTCTGTCTGCTCTCAACTGCTTTGTTGAAGTTGAAAGACCGAGGCAGAAGAGGATTGCATCAATAACATTTGATTTTCCACTTCCATTTGGACCGCTGATAACCGTAAATCCTGGGACAAAGGGTATTTCCGTTCTTTTTCCAAATGATTTGAAGTTTTTCAGGATTATCTTGCTTATATACATCTCGATCTCAAATTCAATCGCAAATTATTAGATCATCCTCTCCAATTTTTGAGTGTTCTGATTTTTCTCCCNTTCTCCTGCTTGCAGTTTCACTTTTTTCGTTTCTGATTTTTGATTTGGGCNCTTTTACCTGTTCTTTTTTCGATTTGCCCTCCAGCATAAATTCTGAGCTGAATTGCTCCCTATCAGGAATTATGAGGGTGTCGTCTGTCCGACTTTGAGGTGTTTCCAGGATAAATCGCTCTTCTAACTCTACCTGCTCTCTATCTTTCTGCCTCATTTTTTCTGCATCATTTTTTCCTGAGAGTTCTCTCAGCTCATTTTTAAGGTAGACTACTTCTCCCATCAGACTTTCAACTGCTCTTCGGAGTTCTACAATTTTTGATTCTATGTCTGAGATTCTCTCTGTAAGATTTGTGTGTTCCACCCCTTCTTGAAGCTCCTTTTTTATTTCATCAATAATTGATTGTTTTAAGTTCTCGTCAAAATTGGTTTTTTCAGATAACATTCTTCTCAACTCCATGACTTCCCTCTCTTTCTCAATCAACTTCTTTTCCAGTCTTTCTATGAGCATGTCTCTTTCTGACATTTTATAAAAGAAATGGTTAAAAGACATTAATAAGTTTTTTGCTTGACAGAGTTTTCAGTATATTTCTGGCCAAAATTGGTTGAGAGTTATTGCGGAATTTTGATGTTTGCTACTACTTACAACACTCTTCTTTTCCTCCGATTTCAAACTTCGTAGAATTAAAAAACAGAGAATTTTGATTTTTGTTTGAAGTGGTTTTTCATTTAAATCTAAATCCAAAACTCACTAAAAACAGTATTTCGGAATCGACTTACAAAATCCGTGCTCTTTAAATGCTGAAAATAATTACAACCTCTGTGAAAGTGAGTGTGATTGTAGCGACGTACTCACCCACCATGTTGCCGCACCTAAAAGATTGTATTCGCAGTCTCCAGAATCAGAGTTATGAAGACATTGAGATAGTATGCATTGTTGATGGAAATCAGGACTACTTTCAGGTTATTGAATCCGAGGTTGACAATATCAAACTTTATCTGAATGAGAGAAATCTGGGACTGTTACTCACACGTAACAGAGGAGTAGAGATTGCCAGTGGAGATGTTGTGGCGTTTATCGATGATGATGCTGTTGCAGATGAGAGGTGGATTGAAGAACTCGTCAGGATGTACGAGGAGTTTGGAGCCATAGCAGCAGGTGGAAAGCTAAAACCTCTCTGGATCGACAAGGAGCCTAACTGGTTTCCAGAAGAGTTTTACTGGATGATTGGAGCTACGCATCTGGGATTTCCCGAAAGAGTTTCGGAGGTTCGAAACACATTCGGCTCAAACATAAGTTTTCGCAGAGATGTCTTTATGGAGCTCGGTGGATTTAACCCAGAGATGGGCGGTATAAAAGGTACAAGAATTCTCCAGGGAGGTGAGACCGAACTTTGTGATAGAATGAGAAAGAGGTTCGGAAAGAGCGTTATGTACAATCCAGAAGCGATCGTTTACCACAAGGTGTTTCCTCGAAGATTAAAAATTGGGTTTCTGTCAAGGAGAGCTTTCTGGCAGGGTTATTCTAAAGCTGTGATGGAGAGAGTTTCCGGAGAAATTGAAGAGGAAAGAGGGTTTTTGAAGTATCTAATAGGTGAGAGGATACCAGCTCGTTTGAAAGGAATTTTAAAAGGTAGCGGTGTGGATGCTTTGAAAGTAACGGCAATGTTCTACTTCACAATTCTTGTAGGCATCGGATACGCATACGGCAAAATTAAAACTTGATGGGTATCAACCAAGCTAAAAATTGCCAGTGCTGCTTGTGATTGGGAAGTTTATCTCTTGGTAGCTTTTTGGTAGCGTTGCAGATGGTCGCTTCGTACTCTTGAGGTTGATATTACAGTTGTGAGTAAAGAATGTATCAAAATGAACTGAGCAGCTCTTTATACACCCTTTTGAGTTTCATTTGATGTCAGAAGATGAATTCAGATGTGGGCAAGCTGTGAAGTACAAAGTACTCAGTCCAGAGCTACAAGACGATGTAACAGAAAAAAATTTCCCAATCTTTACAGCATGTAAAGTCCAATCTTTCAGATGTTTAGTTTCCACTCACAATGGATGAGAGTCGTATATACGTAGACATGGTCGAGTCCATACTACTGAAGTTCGGGAACATACGAGGTTGATCAAACTGCAGGGAAAACAATTTAACTTAACTCATTTAAAAATTCACGTGGAAAGAGAAGAAGCGCTCAAAATACTTGCGATGAGAAGTGCCTTCAAAAAATTAAAAAACAGACAGAAAGCGAATCATAGATCCATTCCTGATCTTGATGACAGGTTACGCAGACTCAGGCAGACACGAGAGGTAAGTGTTGGTAACTATGACCTGCTCCGACAGACAGTCGAGAATCTTGAAAACAATGGTGTAAAGGTGTATCATGCCAGAGATTCATCAGANGCGATCAAGTGTCTCATCGACATCCTTGGAGAAGAGAAACTGGTTGTGAAATCAAAATCCAGTGTATCCAGAGAGATAAAACTGGTGGAGAACCTTGAAGGATACGGTATCAGGGTGATTGAAACCGACATCGGTGACAGAATCCTCCAGATTATGGGCGAGAAACCATCACATCCAACAGGTCCGGCGGCTCACCTAACTGTGGAAATGATATCGCACGCACTTTCCGACTACTTCGGAAAAGAGGTTTTGACAACTCCACAGGCGATAATAAAAGCTGTGAGAGAAGACGTTGAAAGACATCTCGCATCCGCTAAGATTGGAATAAGTGGCGCAAATGCAATTACCGCCGAAGGATCAATTGTTTTGCTGCACAACGAGGGAAACATCTTCGAAGTTCATTCACGCCCNGAACACTGGGTAGTAATAACAGGTATTGAGAAGGTGTATCCGAGTGTTGAAGAGGCCATGAACGCCGCGAAGATACAGTCGTTTTACGCTACCGGATCCGTTATGCCATCTTTTATTGAGGTTATCAGTGGAGGAAGCAGAACTGCCGATATTGAGAAGAGGCTGGTGAGAGGTGTGGCAAAACCCAGNGAAGTAACCCTAATCCTTCTGGATAATGGAAGGCAAAAACTGATACAGGGTGGTTTTGGAGAGTTTCTTTACTGCATAGGATGTGGAAGTTGCGTAGTTAACTGTCCAGCACATACTGTGCACGGTGAGAGATTTGCAGGTGGAAGATTTGCTCTCCTCGAGGCGCTTCATGGAAATAAAGATGTGCTGAAGTACTGTCTNTCATGTCGAAGATGTAGGAAAAACTGTCCTCTGAAAATAGATGTTCCAGGTATGATAAGTAGAGTGAGGGAGGGAAACGAGGTCTACAACTTCATTCGTTCGCATTTACTCTGGATTGCAAGAAGTGTGGAGATTGAGACGTTTAAGCTCAGACTCTTAACTGGCTTTTGATTTGAGACTACACACGCTAAAAACACTCGATACTAAACAAATGGAAATATCGGATCAAATCGCATTCACAGTAAAAGAATTTAAATTATCTCAGTCTTTTCATTCTGTTTCTCAACGAGAAGAGAAGCTGAGACATAGTGGAAACAGGCGATTAAAGACCTCGATGTAGCAAGAAAAATCTTGCACAACAGGTGGNGAGAGGTCCATTCCNGCTCTTTAGTTTGGGTCTTCAATAGGTGAACAGTTTTCGAAAGAGTCTTTGAACAACAAAAGACGGAGCAAGAGGTGGCTACCTTAAAAGCATAGTTCAGGAATGTGCCACTCCTAAAAAGAGTTCTTGACGTTTTCTGCTACACCACTGAAGAGTTACTCGCTCCTCTGATCACCCCTCTAAAGTTTACTCAGAACGTACATGCTCACTTCTCTTTCTCTTCTCAGCGTCCTTGAAATCGTTGCTATCCGATCTGTGTTCCCCGAAACTACTGTGAAATAAAGCTTCACTNCCTCTGACACCTCTTATTGTTGGGTAGTTCTCACTCTCCAACGCCTCCTTGCATGCTTCGATCTCTCTTCAGCTCACCTCATGTAGATCTTGCCATAGTGATGTTATCCANATTTCAATCACCTCTCCAAATTTGTAGTCATACTTCGAAATCCAGTACCATCTTCGATCCAAGCTTTTCAAGCCTCTTCTTCAGTCTTTCGAGGGCTCTCTTGAAAAAAATTGTCTTATCGTATTATCTTTAACCATATCAAGGAGGNTTGGCGGCACTTTTTCTCACGAGAGTTTTTAGGACAGGAGAGATNTCCACGTCCTTCTTCAGCAGTTAAACTTCAAGAAGTTTTCAAGATTTTCCACATCTTCCTGCCTCTTCAACCTGCTATTAGGAAGGGGTTCTGTAACCACTCAGCAGGCGGTCACCGGATAGTCGAAAAGTGTTAAAATCCTCTTCTTCGTGCTGAGAAAAGAATAATGCAGAATCCTAAATGATTTGAGTTGGCTGCTGATCTTGAAGGGATTCTGAATATCGCGAGCTGGCTGCTATCTGAGAGTGTAGATAGAATTGAAGTTGAACGAGCATTGATTATAGCGGAAAA
>Ga0180908_1095_pt1 | contig 29675 bp, 29 predicted proteins | sample Deesub1362A_J573_FD_124169 | JGI IMG/M metagenome (GOLD analysis project Ga0180908, IMG submission 124169) | Archaeoglobus sp. JdFR-41 | reverse complement strand
TCTCCGATAACAACGGGGATATACCCAAAATACAAAGACCCCTCAAGATCTGCAGGCTCTATTCTGTCGAATTTATGACCCAGAACAACATTGAAAACTCCNTGACAGTGAATTACCGCATTAAATTCAGTCTTTCTATATATCTCCCTGTGAATAATCTGATCAACCGAAGCNACCGGATTCACTTCGTCAGAATCTATTTTCAGATATGCAAAAGAATTCTCGTTAAGATCATNGAGACAGACTCCACTCTTCGTGATTATCATGTTATCTCCCTTTCTGAAACTCAGATTTCCACTGGCTCCATCAATGAGTTTTNCTTCTGCTAAAAGCTTTCCAATCCTAATGGCATCTTCTATCATATTTCCAAAGTAGCGAAACTTTTAAAAATCTTTTTTANCAACTAAAAACTGCCACAGGGCTGTTCTAAAAATAAGAAAAAGTGGTGCAAACATGATAGAAGACAAAATATATAAAGGAACCACAACGGTGGGTCTGGTTTGTAGGGATGGGGTAGTGCTCGCTACCGAAAAAAGAGCGACAATGGGGAGTTTCATTGCAAGCAGAGCTGCCAAGAAAATTTACCAGATTGCAGACAGAGTTGCAATGACAACTGCTGGAAGCGTTGGTGATGCTCAGTTTCTTGCCCGCCTTATCCGAGTAGAGTCAAATCTCTTTGAAATAAGACGGGAAAGAAGACCAAGTGTAAGAGCTATAGCGACTTTGACTTCAAACTTACTCAATTCATACAGGTTCTTCCCGTATCTTGTACAGCTCCTTATCGGCGGGATTGATAATGAGGGCAAAAAGATATTCTCTATCGACCCAATTGGAGGCGCAATAGAGGAGAAGGAAATCGTAGCAACTGGCTCAGGAAGTCTAACAGCCTATGGAGTTCTCGAAGATAGATTTACACCGGAAACCGGAGTAGATGAGGCTGTTGAACTTGCTATCAGAGCTATCTACTCGGCCACAAAAAGAGACTCTGCATCTGGAGATGGAATGGACGTTGTCAAAATAACCGAAGATGAATTTTATCAGCTCACTCCGGAAGAAGTAGACAAGATACTGTCCAAATTCAGAAAATGATTGAAACCCGTGTAGGAAGTAGATAAAAGCAAAAAACAAGCTTTACAGTGTGGGAGATGATTGAGTGAAATGATCAAGAACATCGACGAGATCAGGAAAAAAGTAAAAGAGGCAATACCACCCTCAGTGAGGGTCAGGAGTATAGAGTTTGAGGGGCCACAGTTAGTGATATACGTCGAAAACCCTCAGGAAATCGCAGAGGTGGATATCGTAAAAAAGCTGGCAAAAGACCTCAGAAAAAGAATAATCATCAGACCAGATCCAAAAAGTCTGAAACCCCCCGAGGAGGCGAGAGAGGAGATACTAAAAATAATTCCAGAGGATGCAAAGATTTCCAATATCTATTTTGACGAGGAAAATGGTGAAGTGATAATCGAAGCAGAAAAACCCGGTGTGGTCATAGGAAAACAGGGTTCCACTTTCAGAGAGATAATGAAGGCTGTTGGGTGGAGTCCGAGAGTTATCAGAACTCCTCCAATCAAATCCAAGACCATTGAGAGTATCAGAACCTTTTTGATGAANGCAAAAGATGATAGAGCAGAGATACTCAAAAAAATCGGTGAAAGAATCCACAGAGGTGTGCTCATAGAGGATAAATGGGTTCGTGTCACATTTCTTGGAGGTTCCAGAGAGGTTGGGAGGAGTTGCTATCTTCTGCAAACTCCAGAAACCAGAATTTTGATTGANTGTGGGGTAAATGTAAGCAACATCCAGAGTACTCCATATCTCTATGTGCCAGAGCTACAACCCCTTGATGCAATTGATGCCGTTGTCATAACCCACGCTCACCTTGATCACTGTGGACTTGTACCGTTACTGTTCAAATACGGTTACAAGGGACCTGTATACTTAACTCCGCCAACAAGAGACCTGATGGTACTGTTACAGCTCGATTTTATTGAGGTCGCAGCGAGAGAGGGAACTCAGCTTCCTTACAGTTCATCCCTGATAAGAGAAGCACTGAAGCACACAATCACCCTTGATTATGGAGTGGTGACCGACATAAGCCCGGATGTGAGACTGACGTTTTACAATGCAGGACATATTCTCGGTTCTGCAATAGCTCATTTTCACATTGGAGAGGGAATGTACAATATAGCCTTCACAGGCGACTTCAAGTTTGAAAGAACACGACTCTTCGATAAAGCCGCTACAAACTTCCCAAGACTTGAAGCACTCATTATGGAGGCAACATACGGAGGTTCAAACGACNTTCAACCATCCAGGAAAGAGGCNGAAGAAAAATTGATCGAAATTATAAACAAGACACTTTCAAGAGGAGGTAAAGTTCTTATCCCAACATTTGCAGTAGGGAGAAGTCAGGAAGTTATGATTGTTCTTGAAGAGGCAATACGGGGTAAAAAACTTGAGGAAGTCACAGTTTACCTNGATGGAATGATTTACGAGGCTACCGCAATCCACACTGCTTACCCGGAGTATCTAAATGCCCATCTCAGAGATTTGATATTTTACCACGGGATAAATCCGTTCATCAGCGAGAGTTTTGTCGGGGTTGATTCGCCATCAAAAAGNGAAGAGGTCATAGAAGATTCCTCGCCTTCAATCATCATTGCTACATCAGGTATGCTCAATGGAGGGCCTGTGATGGAATACTTCAGACATCTCGCCGGAGATGAGAGAAACACTTTGATCTTTGTTGGATACCAAGCAGAAGGCACTCTGGGCCGAAAAATCCAGAAAGGNTGGAAAGAAGTTCCATTTCCAATCAACGGACGTAGAGAGGTCGTTGAGGTGAAAATGGAAGTTGAGACAGTGGATGGTTTTTCTGGACACTCCGATAGGAGACAGCTCATAAATTACATCAAATATCTTAGCTCAAAACCAGAAAAGGTTGCTACAGTTCACGGAGATGAGATGAAGTGTCTCGACCTTGCTTCAAGCATCTATAAGACATACAGAATTGAAACCCGGGCACCGCTGAATCTTGAAACAATTAGATTTATGTAAATATTTTTAAATATTTGAGTGAAATGCCAGAAACGTTAAACTTATCTTCTATCTGTTGATTTTCAAAAATGAAGAAACTCCTTGTGTGTCCTGTGTGCGGTTCAACGGATGTTGAACTGGATACAGGTGGATACACCGGAAAGTATTTCTGTAAAGAATGTGGATACACCGGAAGTTATATTCTGGAGATGACTGAAGGAGAATACAAAGAATTCCGAGAGAGCGAGAAATTTGAGAGAATGGAAAAGTTCAGAAAAGAAAAGAAACACGAAATGGATTACGAACAAAAGTAACTTAAAAATGAGAAACGTCTCAAAATGTATAAATACAAACCCGANATCCACTACCTCATGGAACTTGCAGAGTCCATGAAACACGTGATTTCCAGAGTAAAAATGGGAAAACCGGCTATAATTTATGATGAAAAGATAGCAGTTTTATGTACTCCTGCTGAAAACGTTGATAGTGACATAATCAATTTCATGATGAAGAACTGTGATGAAATTAGACTTGCAATTCCCTGGAGCACAATTTTGAGACTCGGACTGAATCGTTTTAAGTTTTACAACGGAAATCTGATCCCACTCGACCCAAAGGTCGACAAAATTTCGGCAGATGAGAGAGCCAGATTCATAAAAAAAATAGCTTCCGGATTCATAGACCTTGATGAGGTTAAATACCCAGGAAGAATATTCATAGAAGAGGCAAAAGAAATGGGTGTTCTTGAACGTCCTGGNATTGCCGAGGCGTGCATAGATATGGCCAGAATGTCCGGTTACTCTGCTTCTGCTGTTTATGCCCCTATCCTAACACACGACGGAAAACTTGCAGAAAAAGAGTATGCTGAGAGAGTGGTGGAGAAGTTTGACGCGCCAGCTGTCAGTATAAGGGACCTAATTGAGCACAGACTCAAAACTGAAAAAATAGTGGAAAGAGTTATTGAAGCGACTTTACCCACCAAATTTTACGGAACCTTCAGAGCAGTTGGATACAGAACTCCCATTGGGGAGATAATCGCCCTCGTAAAAGGTGACGTGACTCGGGGAGACGTCATGGTCAGAATACATTCAGAGTGTTTAACCGGAGATGTTTTCCACTCTTTGAGATGTGACTGTGGCGATCAGCTTGAGAACTCTCTCAAAATGATAGACAGAGAGGGTAAAGGTGTTGCCATATACATGCGAGGTCATGAGGGAAGGGGTATTGGACTTATAAACAAACTCGTTGCATACAAGCTTCAGGAAGATGGAGTCGATACAGTGGATGCAAACATTGAACTCGGATTTCCACCTGATCTTAGAAGCTATGGTATAGCTGCCCAGATTCTTATCGATCTTGGAGTCAGAAGAATTCGACTTCTCACAAACAACCCGTTGAAGATTGAGGAACTTAAAAAGTACGGATTTGAAGTTAAGAGAGAACCCATCGAAATTGCACCATGTGAGGTAAACCTCCCGTATTTGAAAACAAAGAAAGAGAAACTCGGCCACTTCCTATGCCTCAACGACTAAAAAATGATTTCAGATGTGAGTGCGGATTCAAACTTGAAAAACCTACTCATTTCTGTCTCAACTGCAGTAAAAGACATGCTCTGGGATGCGGTGTTTACACGTCATCTTCGAGACTTTTTCTGTTTTTTGTTGGAGATTCAGAAAATGAACTGATATCTTTCAGAAAATATGANGACGAGGTCTCAATACGTAACATGTATGAGATTGCTGCTGAGAAGATATACGAAAGGAGAATTGATGAGATCGTAATATCAGGAGACAATGAAGATGGAATAGAGGAGGCTGCATCATACTTCAGAAACTTTCTCTATCCCTTCTCCATTGCAAGGTCGGATGTCTTCAGTTCAGAATCTGAATTCTTCAGTAAACTCGAAAATTATCTGAGAATACAGAGATCTTTGAGGAAAGTTGAAGTTTCACCCGGTAAGAAGATCCATGGCAGTCATTCAACGATAATAGGTGGCAGAGAAGGACATTCCCTCCTGATTAAGCTTGCCAGCTCCCCCTACATAAAGAAAATAGTCCCTGGTGTGATAGAGAACAAAGGTGTGTCCACCGGAGGTGTGAGAATTAAATTAACCAGAACCGACGACAGGGGTAATATAAAAGCCTTACTGATAAACGGAGCGACGGTTCAGCAAATACACATCATAACCACCGCATCTCAGAAAGAGGAAGGAGATATGATCCTAACAATGTTAAAAAAGGAGATGAGATTAGAGTGAAACTGTCAACCTGGATACCACTGACATTTATTCTCGATACATCTACACTGAACATCGTATTTTTCTGTATCGTAACATTCTTTCCATTCGCAGGTAGTAATGACAGGTTCCTCAAATTTTGACTGACAAACCTGACCTGAACAGCCTCCCACCATACAATCCCTATCTGTAACACACTCGCCATAGGTTGAGAACCCACAAAATCCCGTTTGATTTAACTCCAGACCTGGTTTTTCAGTTTCATTACTCTGAAGTTTAAAAACAACCAGAATGGCTGAATAGTCCTGAGATTTCATATCCTGTTTCCTCTGTGGTTCAATTGAGATAAGTTTCACACAGTATTCATTCTCGCATACTTCAGAAGAATCACTGCTGATTGTAAAATTCTTAACCCAGTTATCTTTCTGCATCTCCAGAAGCAACACAACTCTACCCTCCCACACACATTCCACATTTTCAGGACATCTCGAATCCTCCACAAGTTTTAAAATGCTCAGATTCAGTCTTTCAGACATTATTCGTGCAGTCTGGTTAAGCTTCAGATAAAACGGTTTACCAAGCTCAGCGTAAGCTGGCTTAATCAAATAATCCGTATTCTTCTGTAACTCCACCAACACGTATCCAGCTATTACAAGTCCAATACCTGCAATCAAGAATGGAAGATAGTTAAAGTTTTTCATCAATTGTTTTCGCTTCAGTGAAATAAAAATCTTTCAGCAACCTTCAGCAAATTTTTAAAGAATTCATCTAAAAACGTGCTTCCTGAATCCACGAATCTCTCTGCCATTCATCCTGACAAGTGGCATTGAAAGGTGTCTTCTGGCAGATGGCGGTACTTCATAGAATCCTGGTTCGATCTTTCTCGGTATCTTTTTCTTTATCCTCTTCATGGATTTTGTCTTGCACCTCTTACACCTGAAGCCCTTCATCTTCCCCGCAGACTCCATTCGCTTTCCACAAACTGGACACATTGGATTTTCCTCAACATAAACCTCTGCGAGTTTTTCGATTTTGATTTTCTCAAGATTTATCGTATCTTTTTTCATTGATCCATAAACTTCAACCACATCTCCAACCCTCAACTGTCTGACAATACCTCGAAACTGTTTGGTTGGTTCAAACGCTGCACACTTTACATCACCAAATCTGGTTTCTATTTCAAAGAATACGTGTCCACCCTCAATATCATAGGGCTCTCTAACAACTTTTCCTTTCAGTCTGTATGAACGATAGTTTTGAAGGCTCGAAATCTCCTCTTCATTTAACAAATGCATATCGGTAGCGTGATTTGTTATAAAAATCATGTACCTGTCAACAGCTTCCGTTCTCACAATCCTGAACGCCTGATGGAGAATCTCAACACTTTCTCCTCTCAGGCCATAGAGTACAGGACAGGGTGTACTTGGAACTGCAACTACAACATCATTACACCAGTCAACTGTGTCAAATAACTGAGGATAGAGAAGATAGTCCACATCAAAGAAGCTTTCACTATCATATTCCCTCTTCGTACCAAACCTCTCAGGATACCGATAGGCTAAAAGCTCCAGAGTAAAATCTCTCAGTTCAGCCCCCACAGATGCTAACGCACCAATCAAACCCCTGCCTTTCTTATACTTCAAATGGGGGATGAAATACTTTCCTATGATGAACAGAGCTTCATCAAGCGATACCACGTCTTTCATTGTCCTCTCCGCAAACTGTCTCAACCTGTGAACGATTGAATCATCAACAAAAACAACGCCGGGATCTGTGTTGCCATCTTCAAGCATCGCATGTTCCAAGACAAGGTCGTTCACAACATCAATAAGTTCATTTCTATCATCAACCTCGACGAGAAAGCTCACTGCCCCATTTCCTCTGGTTTTATATGGAATCGTGGGGTTCAGTCGTACAAGTCTGGGTAAACCAACAACTTTTCCGAGCTCTTTTTCTATTCTTTCAATGATAAGAGTTGCGAGGTATGTTGTGCACATCCCGTTTATGCTGTCCGTATCGTCTATACCAACCCAGACTTTCATCCAATTCACTTACCCTTTTTTCACCCCATTTTCCAGCTTGGCAACTCTGGCTGCAATATAATCCGACTTTGTTCGCTCTATGGCAGTCCTGGCAACATCCAATTTTCTCCTAAGTCCTGGAACAAGTTTGTCTGGAAGAGATGCAAAGGATATCAACTCACCATATATCTTCTCCATCATCTCCATGATCATCTCCGCTTTCCTGAACTTGCCCTCCACAAGAAGGGAAAGAGCGTATCTCCTCAACTCGCCCACAACATCAGCAAGTCCGGTAACAAACGCTGATGGATCAGCATCAATCTCAATACTGAAATCGAATGAGTTATTGACTATTTTCGACAGTGCAATTGCTTCTACGAGTTCCTGAGTAGCATCATGGGTTACGGAATGGTAAATCTCACTGTAAATTCTGTAACTCGACACAGAACCGAATATCTCGATCGCTTTTTTAAGGTATGACTCGTGTTCTTCTCCACTGTGAATTGCTGCAATTGCCTTGGTCGCATTGATCCTCAACTCTCTCACAAGCCTTAATAGATCCTCCCTCGCTTTTTCAAGTTCTTCAAGCCTCGTTCTGCATTCCTTAAGGTTCATATTTCCCACCAGTTACCTACTAAGCAGAACAACTCTGCTGGGCTGTGATTCATCCACAATTCTGTATGAAGTTGCTTTCTCCAGTTTCTTGCTGAAATCCCTTATATCTTCATGTTCTGGCATATTTTCATACTTCAACCTGAGTCTCGAGTAGCTGAGGTACATGTACGCCTTGGCCTCAATATAGTCAGGCGATGCACGGTCCACGAGCTCAGCATATCTCTCAATCGCATCATCATGCATGTTATAACCTCTGATAAGCGTCAGCCTGATAACCGTTTTTGAATTGCTTCTCCTCATAACATCCAGACTCCTCAAAATCCTATCCCAGAAACTTTTTAGAGGTCTGTTGAGCATTAAATGGCTCTCCTCACTGTATGCAGTCAGACTGATGTAAAGCTGAGTTGGATTTACCTCTTCCAGCATATCTGGGTTGGTACCATTGGTAACAAGGAATGTGGTAAAACCTCTTTTTTTGTATCCTTCTATCAGCTCTGGGAGGTGGGGATAAAGAGTTGGTTCACCGATAAGGCTTATCGCTACCTGATTGGGTCTGTAAGCCTCATTCAGCTTTTTTCTGTTCACACCCTCAGTTCCGTGAAATCCGCTTAAGAGGCGATGCTGAGCTTTTATACTCTCCTCCACTATGTATTCAGGAGAATCCCAGGCATCAAATCCCTGTAATAGTTCCAAGGGGCGCCAGCAGTAAACACACGTTTGATTGCAGAGTAAAGCAGGGGTCATTTGAAGGCATCGGTGAGATGAAATGCCATAGAACTTCTGTTTGTAGCATACACCCTCCTCCTTCAACGATTTTTTCAGCCACAGACAGGTTTTAACTGCTGAGTGACGTCCGACCACATGGTATCCTTTAAGCTCACTGAGCAGCTTCCGGGGGATTTGATGATTCATCGCAATAAATTTACAGAGAGATATATAAGCTTAGCCAGCCACCTATACATCATTGCGACAAAATAAACTATTTTTTATTTACTTTTTTCGTGATTAAAAGCCTATCTAACATGTGTAAAGTTGGCAAAACTTAAATATTGGCTGAAAGATTCCCAATCGGTGGTGAAAAATGCTGGTAGATTTTATCCTTACGGATGAGCAGAAAGCAATAAGGGATGCCGCCAGAGAATTCGCTGAAAAGGAATTTCCGAATTATGCAGAAGAATGCGACAGAGAAGAGAAATTCCCGTTCGAACTCTGGAAGAAGGCAGCAAAACTTGGATTTATTGGAATGGCAATACCTGAAGAATACGGTGGACAGGGAATGGGGGTGCTTGATGCCGGACTTGTAATTGAGGAGTTCTGGAGAGTTGATGCCGGACTTGGAATGATTGTTGCAACAACATTTGGCTCAGAACAGATACAGATGTTTGGCAACGAAGAGCAGAAGAAAAAATACCTTCCTCCACTTGCAAAAGGTGAAAAAATCTGCTGCGCATGTTACACCGAACCCCAGGCAGGAAGTGATGTTGCCGGAATCAAGACAAGAGCAGATAAGGATGGAGACGAATACGTTATCAATGGAACAAAGATGTTCATCACAAATGGCACAATAGCCGATTATTATGTAGTCCTCGCAAGAACAGACCCTAATCCACCAAAGAGACATCATGGAATGAGTGTGTTTATCGTTGAAAAGGATACCCCAGGACTTGAAGCAAGGAAACTAACAAATAAGCTTGGAATAAGAGCAAGTGATACAGCCGAAGTTGTTTTTAAGAACGTCAGAGTTCCAAAAGAAAATCTGATTGGACAAGAAGGGAATGGATTTTTCCAGACCATGATATTCTTTAACGTTACAAGAATTCCCGTTGCTTTCCAGGCTGTTGGAATTGCTCAGGGAGCATTTGAACTGGCATTTAACTACGCCAAAAACAGAGATGTATTTGAGAGAAAGCTTATAGACTTCCAAGTTACTCAGGAGAAACTTGCAAAAATGAGAACAAAAATTGAGGCTGCAAGATTACTCACCCTCCAAGCAGCTTACTTCCAGGATAAAATGGGTATGCCAGATCCGGCACTGACAGCGATGGCCAAGTACTACTCCGCAAAGATTGCACAGGAAGTCGTCCACGAAGCTCTCCAGATATACGGCGGATACGGCTTTATGGGAGAACAGGCAATCTCCAGAATGTACAGGGATGCAAGAATTCTCGAAATATACGAGGGTACAAGAGAAATTGAAATTGAAATTATTGGAAGGTCTCTCATCGGTAAACTGCCTTCCAGAATCAGTGCCGTCAGAAAACACCCACTGATGTAAATTTTTTTAATTTCTTGAAGTTTTCAGTAAACCTGGAGGTGTTAGAATGGAAGAAGTATATATTGTTGACTTTCTGAGATCTGCATTTTCGAGATCCAGACCAAAGCAGCCCGAAAGAGATGTTTTCAACAAAATAGATATGCCAGCAGTTGCTGCNATGCTCGTTAAGGAAATGATAAACAGAACTGGAATCGACCCGAAGGATATTGGTGATGTCATAACTGGATGTACGATGCAGATGAAGGAGAACTGGCTGTACGGAGGNAGGGCAATAACTCTCCTTGCCGAACTCCCCGTTGAAGTTCCGGCACAGGGAAGTGAGCGAGTTTGCGTTTCAGGAATGTCTGCGATGCATCAGTGTGCAATGGAAATCATGCTCGGCTACTCTGATGTTACAATNGCCTGCGGAATAGAACACATGACTCATCTTCCGATGCAGATGGACCTCAATCCCCATCTTGGTGTTTCCCCAACTCTAATGTCGAGAGGTGACCTGATCGAGAAATATGATTTAATGACTGCGATGAGCATGGGTTTGACTGCTGAAAAGCTCTTTGAGAAGTACAAAGATGAGCTGGGATGGACGAAAAGAGATCTTGATGAGTGGGCTGTTAGAAGTCACCACAGAGCTGCACAGGCTTTAAAAGAGGGATATTTCAGAAACGGTGATGGTTATCCAACAAAGAGAGAAGGAGAAATACTTCCAATTGAGGTTGAACAAGCTGATGGAACAAAGAAGGTAATCGATGTTGACCAGTCCATAAGACCTGACACCTCACTCGAAAAAGTTGANNCTCTGCCACCAGCTTTCAAACCTGGTGGAGTTATAACTGCCGGAAACTCGTCCCCACTTAATGCAGGTGCATCAGCTGTTATGCTGATGAGCAAGAAGAAAATAAAAGAGTACGGTCTTGAACCCATGGCAAGGATAGTTTCAATTGGATGGGCTGGCGTGGAACCCAGTGTAATGGGAGAAGGTCCAGTTCCAGCAAGCAAAAAAGCTCTCAAACATGCTGGACTGGAAGTCAAGGATATCGACTACTGGGAGATAAATGAGGCATTTGCGGTCGTTACACTCTTTGCGATAAAGAAACTGGGGCTTGATNCAGATAAGGTAAACATCAAGGGTGGAGGAATCGCAATTGGCCACCCACTTGCTGCCAGTGGAATTAGAATTACAGGAACGCTGGCAAGAATACTCAATATTGAAGGAGCTAAATACGGATGTGCAGCACTCTGTGGTGGTGGGGGACAGGGTGGAGCAACAGTTATTGAAAACGTAAACATCTAATTTCTTATCTTATTTTTCAAAAGCAAAGTTTTTAACCAACAACCTGTTTTTCCGAAAAGAGGTCAAAAAGATAGTAAGAGGTGATCANCATCTTAGTCGAGGTTAGGTTTCACGGCAGGGGAGGTCAGGGAGTTGTGACGGCGGCAGACATTCTCGCCGTCGCTGGATTTAAAGAGGGCTACTACACGCTCTCGTTTCCAACCTTTGGTGCTGAAAAGCGTGGTACACCTGTTGCATCCTTTCTCAGAGTATCAGACGAACCAATTGTTGCAAGAGACGAGATATACAACCCCGACCACGTGGTTATCCTTGATCCCACGGTTATGGAATCTGTTAATGTGATTGCCGGTTTGAAAAAAGGGGGAATGTTAATCGCCAATTATCCAAAGGGAAGTGAGGATTTGGAAAAAGAGTTGGGTATTGGTAATGCAGACTTCAGGATTGTAACTATAAACGCAACAAAGATGTCCATGGAAAAACTTGGAAGACCAATAACCAACACCACCATGGTCGGAGCTTTTGCCGGTGCTACACAGCTGGTTTCTCTTGAATCTCTTCTTGAAACGATTGAGGAATGGTTTAGTGGCGAACTTGCACAGAAGAATGCAAAACTTGTCGAAGAAGCATACAATTACATGCTGGAGGTGTGTAAATGATAAAAATCAATTTAGGAGGAATATCTGAACCTTTGCAGTCCGAGAGTATCAAAACGGGTGATTGGGGAACCCATTTTGCCGTTGTTGACAGGGAAAAGTGCACTGCATGCAAAACATGCGAACAGTACTGTCCCGACCTCTGCATTGAGGTAAAGGNGTTCAACGATGAGAAGTATGCGGTGGTTGACTATGACCACTGTAAGGGCTGTGGTGTCTGTGCTTCTGTCTGTCCTTACCAAGCAATAACAATGGAGATAAAAGATATTTACAAGCTGGAGGTCTGCTGAGGTGGATAGAATGAGGAGAGTTGTTAGAGGTTTCTACTCAGTCGCGTACTCCGTTAAGCTCTGCAGACCACATGTTATATGTGCGTATCCCATAACACCTCAGACAGAAATAGTTGAGAACCTCGCAGCCATGTATGCGAATGGTGAGCTTGAAGGCTGCGAATACATCACAGCGGAATCTGAATTCGGAGCAGCCAGCATGCTTGTAGGAGCTTCTGCTGCAGGGGCAAGAACATTCACAGCTACTTGCAGTCAGGGACTGATTTTGATGAGTGAAGTACTTTTCAATGCAGCAGGCATGAGACTGCCGATAGTTCTGGTTAACACCAACCGAGCTCTCTCAGCACCCTTGAGCATATGGAACGACCACCATGACAGCATGGCAATGAGGGACGCAGGAATAATTCAGATATACGTGGAAAACAATCAGGAAGCGCACGACGCAATCCCACAGGCGTACAAGATAGCAGAAAACAAGAAAGTTTTGCTGCCATTTATGATATGCATGGATGGATACAAGCTCACTCACGCCTATGAACCCATCGACTTACTTGAACAGGAAACTGTTGATAGCTTTCTACCACCCTATGAACCCGCTGCATACATGACAACAAAAAAGCCACTCGCGTTCGGTTGCTATGCTCCACCGCACATATACATGGAGTTCAGAGTTGCCATGCAGAATGCCATGGAAAGAGCCAAGAAAGTCATGGATGATGTATTCAAAGAATGGGCAGAGCTTACAGGGAGAGACTGGGGCGGACACATAGAGGTGGAATACCCGGATTCCAAGACTTTTGTTGTTGCAATGGGTTCAGTGGTNGGGATGATAAGAAAAGTTGTCGAANACCTGCGAAAAGATGGAAATGATGTTGGATTTATCAAACTCCGAACTTTCCGACCATTCCCGACTGAAGAAATAAGGAAGGTTTTGAAGGACGCGGAAAAAATCATCGTATTTGAAAGAGCTGTAAGCTTTGGCCATGAAGGCCCTGTATCGATAGAGATGAAATCTTCAATTTACGGACATTCCAGCGCTGAGTTTTATTCATTCGCAGTGGGTNTGGGTGGAAGAGACATCCCCCACGAACTCATCAGGGATTGTATTCTGAAAGTTCTGGAAGGAAAGGAGGTGCCAGGATTCCAGTTCAAAGGTCATCACGAATTTGAGGAGGTGGTTCCATGAACTTCAAATTCTTTGGCAGAGGTCATGGAGCATGTCCAGGTTGTGGTTTACCTATTGCAGTCAAAAATACTCTCCAGGCTCTGGAGGGAAAGTGCTTTGTCGCCAATTCTACNGGCTGTCTTGAAATCATAAGTTCCCAGTATGGAAAAAATGCCTGGGGAGTACCATACATACACTCGCTATTTGAGAATGCTGCAGCCGTAGCTGCTGGAATTGAGGCTGCACTGCGAGCAATGGGGAGAAAAGACGAAGGACACGTAGTTGTTTTTGCAGGAGATGGCGCAACCGCAGACATAGGTATTGGTCCACTATCAGGAGTATTCGACAGAAATCATGATATAATATACATCTGCCTTGATAACGAGGCGTATCAAAACACAGGTCATCAGCAAAGCGGCTTAACCCCCCCAGGAGAGGCAACCACAACCACACCTGTTGGGAAAATTCTACCCGGAAAAGTGGGCAGAAAAAAGGATATGATAGCCATAGCAGTAGCTCACGGAATCCCATATGTTGCCTCATCCTCAGTGGCTTACCCTGCCGATATAAGAAGAAAGATAAAGAAGGCCACAAGCTTTGAAGGAGCAAAATACATTCAAATACACTCACCCTGTGTGACAGGATGGGGAATCGACGGAAAAGACTCAATTAAAGTTGCCAAGCTTGCCGTTGAAACAGCACTGTATCCTCTCGTGGAATACGAGAATGGAGTTCTCACCTCAGTGAGAAAAATAAAAGACAGAAAACCTGTTGTAGAGTATCTGAAAGTTCAAAGAAGGTTCAGACATCTGTTCAAACATCCAAAAGGACAAGAAATAATAGAACTACTCCAGAAAATAGCAGATGAGAACGCAGAAAGGTTTGATCTGGATATCAGGAAAAGAGAGAACAAATCCTGAGAATGGATCCATTCCTCTAAAATTTCTCTCTTTAGAAATTTCGAAATACATTTTTAGCTGAACAAAGAACGGATTTTATGGAAACACTGTTTCTTACCGAGACCGAAGTCAAGAGACTGATTTCGATGGATGATGCAATTAAGGCCGTTGAGGATGCGTTTAGACTTCACGGAAAAGGAGAAACTCAGATGCCGTCGAAAGTTTACCTGAACTTTGAAAAAGGTGATCTTAGAGCCATGCCAGCTCATCTTATGGGCTATGCTGGTCTGAAATGGGTCAACTCCCATCCTGAAAACCGTAAATTGAATCTTCCCACTGTTATGGCTGTTTTAATTCTCAATGACCCTGCAACAGGTTTTCCTCTCGCCATAATGGATGGTACCTACATCACAAGTTTGAGAACAGGTGCTGCAGGAGGGGTTGCATCAAAATACCTAGCAAGAGATGACAGCAAAATTTTTGGATTCGTGGGCTGTGGTATGCAAGCGTATTTTCAACTTGAAGCAATTTTAAGGTTGTTCAATCCTGAACTGATAAAATGCTACGACATCAGTAGGAATGCTGCTGTGAGATTTGTGGATCACTGCAAAAACCTTAACCTGAACTGCATGTTTGCAGAACTACCTGAAGTCTGTAAATGTGACGTTTTGATTACAACAACCCCATCAACCANACCTATTGTCAAAAACGAGTGGATTGAGGATGGTACTCACATAAACGCTATTGGAGCTGATGCACCTGGAAAACAAGAGCTTGACGAAAATATACTCTTGAGAGGTAAAATAATAGTAGATGACATTGAACAGGCTGTGCATGGAGGAGAAATAAACGTGGCAGTATCTAAAGGTTTACTGGACATAAATGATGTCCACGCCACGATTGGTGAAGTTATTGCGGGGATTAAGAGTGGAAGAGAGGGAGTTGACGAAATTACAGTTTTTGACTCCACGGGTCTNGCAATCCAAGATATCGCTGTGGCAAAAGTTGTTTATGAAAGAGCAGTAGAGCAAAATAGCGGAATAAGACTGAGACTATTTGAGTTTTAAGTGAGAAAATGGAAGGATGAAGTTATGAGAGTTGCCGCATTGATTTCCGGTGGTAAGGACTCGATGCTTGCTGCACATGAGGTTGCATCTGAACACGAACTGGTAGCCCTTGTGGGAGTCCTGCCATCAAATGAGTATTCCTATATGTTCCACTCGGTAAATCTTGGAATGCTTCAGCCCATCGCTGAATGCATATCCCTACCACTTGTAAAAATCTACGTCACAGGTAAGGAAGAAAGAGAGGTTGACGAACTTTCGGATGGGCTTTCAGAAAAAATAGCTGAACTTGACATNGAAGCGATATCCATAGGTGGAATAGAGTCAGAATACCAGCGCAGAAGATTCGAGAAAGTTTGCAAGCGATGTGGAGTTAAAATGCTATCCCCTCTCTGGCACAGAAACCCGGAAGAATTATTNACAAAAGTCTCGAACCTGTTCGAGACGGTAATTGTCAGCGTTTCTGCAATGGGTCTGGATGAGAGCTTTCTTGGAAGACGAATTGATGCTGAATTCATCAAGGAGATAAAGAGATTAAACAAAAAATACGGTATACACATTGCAGGTGAGGGCGGNGAGTATGAAACACTTGTCCTTGATGCTCCACTCTACAAAAAAAGGATAGAACTTATGGAAACTGAAAAAGTATGGGATGGTATGTCCGGAAGACTTCTTGTGAAAAAGTTCAGACTTGTTGAAAAGAGAGATTTCGAAAAATTCGAAAAAATGTAAAAGCTTTTTAAACGTTTTATCGAGGAAACGGAGCCTTCTCAAAGATATGGTTCCCTTTAATCATGTGAAAAAATTTCGAAAGGTATATATAAAACCTTAGCCCAAATTAGCAAGGTAATTAAAGTCTGTGAGGTGTTAGAGATGGGACTTATCAAAACACCGCCACCACATGGCGGAAAACTCGTTGATAGAGTTGTTAAAAAAAGAGAAATCGCTGAAAAAATGATTGCTGGCTGTCCAGCGTTTGAACTAAAACCCACAACTCTTCCTGACGGTACACCAATAAGACACGTTTACAGAGAGATTATGTCTGTCTGCTACGGTTTCTTCAGCCCTGTTGAAGGCTCAATGGTTCAAAATGAGCTTGAGAGAGTTCTCACTGAGAGGAGACTGCTGAGTGAGTGGATCTTCCCATACCCCATACTTTTCGATATTAGCGANGAAGACTACAAATCACTCGATGTAAAAGAAGGGGACAGACTTCTACTTACACTTAAAGGACAGCCCTTCGCAACAATTGACATTGAAGAAGTATACAGGATAGATCCTGTTGATGTTGCAACCAGGACTTTTGGAACTCCTGAAAAAAATCCGGAAGTTGTAAGAGAACCATTTAATGAAAAACATCCAGGTTATATGATTTACCGGAGCCACAATCCCGTGATAATCGCTGGTAAATACACGATTGTCAATGAGCCTAAATTCAAGGAACCATATGATAGGTTCTGGTTTCCACCAGTAAAGTGCAGAGAAGTTATCAAAAACGAAAAGAAATGGAGAACCGTAATAGCCCACCAAACAAGAAATGTTCCTCATGTTGGACATGAAATGTTGATGAAAGCCGCAGCCTTCACAGGTGATATTGAACCATGTCACGGAATTCTTGTTAATGCGATTATTGGAGCCAAAAGGAGGGGTGACTACCCAGATGAGGCAATTCTCGAAGGTCATGAGGCTGTAAACAAGTACGGTTACATAAAACCCGAAAGGCACATGGTCACATTCACACTCTGGGATATGAGGTACGGAAACCCAATTGAGTCACTACTACACGGAGTTATAAGACAGAATCTGGGTTGCACACACCACATGTTCGGTAGAGACCATGCAGCGGTTGGAGAATACTACGACATGTATGCAACACAGATTTTATGGAGCAAGGGGATACCAAGCTTTGGCTTTGAAGCTCCACCTAATGAGGTTGACTACGGTCTGAAAATTATACCACAGAACATGGCAGAATTCTGGTACTGTCCAGTATGCCAAGAAATAGCCTATAGCGAGAGTTGCAATCATCTGGATGCCCGTCAGAAATTCAGTGGAAGCTTCCTGAGGGGTATGGTGGCTGAGGGTGTATTTCCACCGAGAGTCGTGATGAGACCGGAAGTCTACAAGGCAATAGTGAAATGGTGGAAAGTATACGGCTACCCGTTTGTGAACAGAAAATACCTNGAGACAAAGAACAGAGAACTTGAAATAGATCTTCCAGCAATGGAGATTCCGAAAGCGTGAGGTGAGAAGATATGCCGCATTATATTTCGGTAATTCTGGACGAAGACAGGCTGGCAAAGATTAAAGGAACATCCCTTGAGGANAAAATCACAGACCTCTTTGGTGGTCAGCTGAAAGCCCTTATTGTTGAAGTACCAGAAGACAAATCCGAGCAAATTCTCAAGTCATTTGACAAAGCGAGGATCGACTCAAGAGGGTACATCGAAGACATTCCCGTTGCGCTCAGAAGAGCATTGTTTGAAGAGATCGCCAAGTCTAAATCACTCGATGTGATAGACAAAATCCTGGAAAGGTTACCAGAGATCCAGGAAGCAGCGAAAAAAGAGGATGAGTACATACCACCGCCAGAGATCGAGTAAAAATGGTAAGGGTTTTATTTATTTTAGTTGAAAGTTGTGAAGGTTTAATACCAGGTAGAATTTGGGAGGTGGAAAAATGCCAAGTTATGTAAACCCGGAAAAGTGTGATGGATGTAAAGCTTTGGAAAGGACTGCCTGCCAGTACATATGTCCAAACGACCTGATGGTCTTGGACAAGGAGTCAATGAAGGCCTACAATAGAGAACCTGACATGTGCTGGGAGTGTTACAGCTGTGTTAAGATTTGTCCACAGGGAGCTATTGATGTCAGGGGTTACGTGGACTACTCCCCGCTTGGTGGAGCATGTGTGCCCATGAGAGGTACAGACTCCATCATGTGGACTGTAAAATACAGAAATGGAAAAATTCTGAGATTCAAATTCCCAATCAGAACAACGCCCGAAGGTTCAATTAAGCCGTATGAGGGTATGCCAGAACCGACAGAGGAGGCGCTTAAGTCTCAACTTCTGACCGGAGAGCCNGATGTGTTGGGTCTGAGCGAGCTTCCAAAAATCAAGCTGAAGTAAAGGGGTGATTTAAATGGTATATGTCCCAAAAGTTGTTGAAACCTACAAGCCGGAGGATGTACAGACAGAGGTCGTTGAGACTGATGTTCTTATAATAGGTGGAGGTTTTTCAGGCTGTGGAGCTGCTTATGAGGCAGCATACTGGGCAAAGCTCGCCGGTCTGAAAGTAACACTTGTTGAGAAGGCCGCAATTGAGAGGAGTGGCGCAGTTGCTCAGGGACTATCTGCTATAAACACGTATCTCGATCTCACCGGTAGATCGGAAAGGCAGAACACAATTGAAGACTACGTGAGATACGTAACCCTTGACATGATGGGACTTGCAAGAGAAGATCTCGTCGCTGATTATGCAAGGCATGTTGACGGCACAGTCCATCTCTTCGAGAAGTGGGGACTGCCAATCTGGAAAACACCAGATGGGAAGTATGTTAGAGAAGGACAGTGGCAGATAATGATTCATGGCGAATCCTACAAACCAATTATCGCTGAAGCTGCAAAGATGGCTGTGGGTGAAGAAAANATCTACGAGAGAGTTTTCATAGTCAAGCTTCTGATGGACAAGAATGATCCAAATCAGGTAGCTGGAGCTGTCGGATTCAGTGTCAGAGAGCCTAAGTACTACATCTTCAAAGCAAAGGCAGTTATACTCGCTACAGGTGGTGCAACACTTCTGTTCAGACCAAGAAGCACAGGTGAAGCTGCAGGTAGAACCTGGTATGCGATATTCGATACGGGTAGCGGTTATGCAATGGGTCTGTGGGCTGGCGCGATGCTCACACAGTTTGAGCACAGATTCATACCTTTCAGATTCAAAGATGGATACGGACCAGTAGGTGCATGGTTCCTATTCTTCAAGTGTAAGGCAAAGAATGCACATGGAGAGGAATATATTCAGACAAGAGCTGCCGAACTCGAGAAATACAAGCCATACGGAGCAGCACAGCCAACACCAACTCCACTGAGAAACCANCAGGTCATGCTTGAGATCATGGACGGTAACCAGCCAATCTACATGCACACTGAAGAGGCACTTGCAGAACTTGCAGGTGGAGATAAGAAGAAGCTCAAGAAGATTTACGAAGAGGCATTTGAGGACTTCCTTGACATGACAGTTTCACAGGCTCTGCTCTGGGCGTGCCAGAACATTGACCCACAAGAAGTTCCATCTGAAGCTGCACCAGCAGAACCATACATCATGGGTTCACACAGTGGTGAAGCAGGTTTCTGGGTATGCGGTCCAGAAGATCTCATGCCAGAAGAGTATGCAGCCTTCTTCCCGCTCAAGTACAACAGAATGACAACTGTAAANGGTCTCTTTGCAGTNGGCGATTGTGCAGGTGCGAACCCGCACAAATTCTCAAGTGGTTCATTTACAGAGGGTAGAATCGCCGGCAAAGCTGCAGTTAGATACATTATTGAGCAAAACCCAAGTCCAGAAGTAGACATGGCTGCTGCTGAAGAGTTCAAGAAGGAAGTTTTCAAACCAATGGTGACTTACCTTGAAAAGAGGAACTTATCCGTTACCGAGGACGTAAACCCAGAGTATATACTCCCCTGGCAGGGACTTGTCAGACTCCAGAAGATNATGGACGAGTATGCTGCCGGTATTGCAACAATTTACAAGACAAACGAGAAGATGCTTAACAGAGCCCTTGAACTTCTTGCATTCCTGAAAGAGGACCTGGACAAGCTTGCAGCAAGAGATCTGCACGAGCTTATGAGAGCATGGGAACTTATCCACAGNGTCTGGACTGCTGAGGCTCACGTAAGACATATGCTCTTCAGAACNGAAACAAGATGGCCNGGATACTATTACAGAACAGATTACCCAGACCTCAACGATGAGGAATGGAAGTGCTTCGTTTGCAGCAAATACGATGCTGCCAGTGGTGAGTGGAAGTTCGAGAAGGTCCCATACAAGCAGGTAGTTGANTGGGAATTTTAAAATTTTTATTATTAAATTTTAATTTTTCTCAGTGAACTCTGAAATCCACAACCATGTGATATACCCCTGGTGAGTAATTCTTTACCTTTTTGACTCTCAGTATCTCACAGCTCTTACCAACTTTCTTACACGCTTCTTTTACTCTTTCAACCGGTCTGTCCAGCACTGCTTCGGGTGTTGACTCGTGATAGTGAATAATTCCCCCCTCATCTTTGAGTGCTTTTATTGCCACCTTCAAAAACTGATGACAGAAAAGATGGCCCATAATAACTCGGTCAGCAACTCCTTCGGGTGTTACAAGCATAGAATCACCTAAGATTGGAACAATATTGTTCACTCGATTGAGCTTAATGTTCTCCAGAAGGAACTGAAAAGAAATCGGATTTATCTCAATAGCATAGATTTTTTTCGCTTTAGTATGGACAGCCAGAGGGATGGAGAAGTAACCTATTCCCGCAAACATGTCAACAATGATTTCTCCNTCTCTGACAAGTTTCACAATTCTCATCTTTTCACCCTGATTTCCCGTGCTGAACATAACCTTCGTGACATCTATACGAAATAGACATCCATTTTCTTTGTGTACAGTTTCACTTCCATTCCCAGCTATTAGCTGAACCTTCGGTGTCCTGAGCATCCCTTCTCTCCCCAAATCTCTCCATACAGACTTTAAACGTGGATGAATTTCCATTATTGCTTCACCAATAAGGTTTGAGTACACCTCAAGCTTGTCGTGTATTTTGACCAAGGCGATATCCCCAACAATCTTGTAACTTCTCGGAATATACTGATGAAGATGTCTGGGTAGCCTGTCCTTCAGAATTGTGTATAGATTCTTTTTTCTGACAAAAACTGGAGTTTTCTGCTCAATCAGCTGGTAACTCTTAAATAAGTGTTCACTTCCCTCCACTACAGGAATTTCCACAAAATTACCTCTTTGAACAATTAACCTGTTTTTATCTTTTGCTCCAGTTTTTTCTGCAATTTTTCTGACCTTTTCGGCCTCCTCTTTTGGAACCACAACTGCTAAATAAGGGCTCATAAGCGTTAACCCAGATCCTCAGGAAAGGAGAAATATCTGCCCTCAAATTCAAATATTTTCACTCTTTTTCCTATACTGATTCCCGCGGGTTTTTGAGTTCTAACCAAAACACCTTCATCCGTCAGAATTTCTGCAACACTGTCATCCACATTGACAACAGTTCCCGATCCAATGTCTTTTTTTCTCGCAACAACTTTGGAGCCCTCAATATTGGCAGATTTACCTGTCANTATGTCAACCCCCTTACCATCTCTCGTATTCCTCACAACATACAGTCTCCTATCCCTCTCCACCACATCTCCATTTCCNTACCCTGGCAACCGTACGAGGTATGTAAAGCGATAAACTTCNCTGCCATCCACCCGACCATGAATCTTCCTGCTCTTCTTAACCTTACCCCCCATTTCCCTAGCTATTCTCTGGGATATTTTTCTTCCAGTATCCCTACCACCAAAATAGAAGTCAATTCCTTCTTTCCTCTCTTCAATTTTTGATAAAAATGATTTTTCACTTTCAACCTCTCTAGCAAGAAATTCATTTATGATTTCCGTAGCTCTTTCAATCTCATGCTGCTCAAGTTTCCTACCTTCAGCTCTGAGCTGTACAATTGACTCATAGTATCCTCCAGCTTCTCTGCTGCACCTCAAACAGGTTATTTTCTTCAGCACATATCGAACCGGGATAGTCACAGACACCGATTCCTCTCTTATCCTACCGCTAATTTTGAGAGAACTCAAATCCGGGTTGATAAAGATATTATGAACTTCAAACTCCTCAGTGATGAATACATTTCTCCTCACAAGTTCTTTTACAGCATCTTCAAGTGATATGTTCCTCCATCTCCCACCAATCCTTATGAAGCCGCATCTTGAACATTGAATTATTTCAAATGGTTCTATCTTTGCAATCTCACATCTTTCAGCCAGGCACCTACCACACAGTGTTCCATTCTCTATTTCCTTTCCGCAGACTGCACATCTCACATTTGATAACCCAACCAATGGAAATAAAAAGAAGTGCGAAAAGTTTATATACAGATTCACTAACCTTAAGTTAGGTAGAGTAAGTTAGTATANGGAGGTGATAACATGCTGTTTGACCCGTTTGAAGAGTTGAGAAAACTTCAGGAAAGGATGAACAGACTATTTGAGGAATTTGAGAGATTCAGATTTCCCGAAATGCGAGAGATACGTATGGACGCACCAATGGATGTAATTGATGAGGAAGATCAGATAAGGGTTGTAGCAGACTTACCGGGCTTTAACAAGGAAGACATCAAAGTTTACATTGAAGATGGAGATCTTGTGATCAGAGCTGAAAGACGTGAGGAGAAAGAAGAGAAACACAAGGACTATCTCAGACAGGAGAGGAGGTACGGCAAAGTTTACAGAAGAATCTCCCTGCCATCTGATCTGAACCTTGATAAAATAAAAGCTCGCTACACCAATGGCGTTCTGGAAATAACGATTCCCAAGGTCGAGAAAGAAGTAAAGAAAATCGAAATAGAGTGATTCATTATTTTTTCTGAAAATCTTCAGGCTTTACTATTTTAATACCTTCAATTTTCCTGTTCCCCCTATCACTGACGATATACCTTGCTCTGAGCATCTTTGCGGCAGCTATGGCCTCAGCAAGCTCTTCACCGTACTTGGCATATCTGGCTGATGATTCTTCATCCGGTGAAATTACTTCCAGATTCATTTTGAGTGCATCAGCCTTGGGTAGATTGGCATAACTCTTTCTCGGGACATAGATTTTTCCAGAATAATTCCTTGCTGCAAGCCCCTTGACTCCCGAAGAGTCAGCAACCACCCTTGATGGAAGCTCAGGATATGGAGCAGAGATAAGTATGTATATGCCAACCATGGTTATGAACCAAGCAATAACCACCAGAGTGACAGCAATTATCCCCTTAAAAGCGCCAAGATTTACAAGATCAAGAAGAATTAATGCAAGAAGCCCAAATACCAAAAAAGAGGATGAGATTAAAATCGCTGCAAGTGTATCTCTTCTTTTTGCTTTTCTGATTAATTCNTCAAGGGTGTGCTCTATTTCTTCCATTTTATCCACCCAGCCTGATCACCATACATCCACTTTCAACTGCCGCCCTTGCCACTTTATCATTAGAGGTAATTAAAGGCTTCGAGAGTTTAATTGCAACCGCTATTATTTCAGCCTGATCCCTTCCAAGTCCAAAGCGTGTTTCAAGAGCATTGACAAGTTCATCATCTGGCTGAGTGACTATTGACCCTGGAAATGCATTGGACGGAGAGGAGAATAATCTTCTCCCGTAAAGTGCAGCAAGAGTAAAAGTTACTCTGCCAAAGTCCTCCGCAGCTACAACCACTCCTCTCCTGTTAAGAATTGCTGGAAGGACAAAGAAAATGAAGAGTCCGTAAGTTGCAGGAAGCATCATCGCTACATACATTTCTGCCTCTTCCTTTGCGATCTCTGGATAGATTACCGGCGGAGTTATGGGTGGAACAGGTGTGGGAGGTACAGGTGTAGGTGTTGGAGAAAAGGGTGGAGGAGTTGGAGTTGGAGGGAAAGGAGTTGTCGGCATGACTTGTGGTGTTGGTGGGGTTTGAGGAGGGGTGGGAATAGGTGTGGGAGGTATGTACGGAATCCTGTAAACTTCCTCCCTGGAAACCATACCCTTCAGCAAACCATAACCAATGAGATACCTTGCCCCCTCGCTTATTGCAGGCATTATCTCTACTTTGCACTCCCTTGAAGTGCTGCCTTTTACCTTGAGATAAAAAACAGGCGGGGAATCTGATATAACAGTTGCTCCTCCACTCCAGTTGCCATGAGGACCCATAGACAGGGTAAGATTGAACAACTCAGTCTCGTTCTCCTCTACCTTAGCCCATGCCTTAAGCGTAACATTGAGACTGTAATTAAAGGGATTTGAAACCAAAAATGTTGCAAACCAAGAAGTATCAATATTTGATTTCTGTACACTGAAGTCAAGAGAGGTGCTGAATCTGAGTGGCGCGATGTCCTCTACTTTAAAAGCTACTCTTCCATCTGGAATGTCAATGTTTCTGACATAAAGTGTAAACGAGGCTTCACCATAACCGGAAAGATTTAAAGGAACTACTATCTCCTGATTTCTGACTGTGCAGCCATCACATCTCACATAGCTCGTAAACATGGGGATGGTAATATTTACGTGGAGTGGGAAAGCGTATTTATTAATAACCGTGTACTTCACAGCGTAATAACCGGATGGGGTCTCTTCAGATGTGGCGTTCACCGACATATCAAAGGGATGTGGTTCCAGTGTTAGATACGGATCAATCCGCAAACTCTGACCAGGAGCAAGATGAGGAAGTACAACACTTGTATTTCTGTAAAATATCCTTATATTATAAATATCGTTGCTAAATTGGTTTTCTATATCCACCACAATCCAATCTCTCCCAATTTTCTGGGTTCCATTCGGATAAAAAGTAACCTCTCTAAACTCCATCAAGCATGTTAGTGGTGCTGCATAAGAGATGGCACTGAAAATCCACAACAGAAGTATCACAAGTATAAAAGCTCTGCTCATTTTATTTCTCCACTATCTCTTTTCTCCCACCTCTTTTTTTAATAACCACACCAACAATGAGCAGTGATAAAAGCAGGAGCACTGATCCCCAGAAAAGAATGTAGCCCCGGACTGGAAGCTGCGGAAGTGGTATGACCGAGAATTCGGCTGTAAAAAAGGTAAGATGATTTGCTGGAAGCTGTGCTTTCCAGCTACCTTCCATAGGTGGATCGGCAAAACAGAGATGCCAGTCGGAATTCACCACTATTTCCAGATCTTTTATATCCACGTCTGCTCCAANNGGGAGCGTAATGGTTTTGAATAGAATCCCCTTCTCAACAAGATCAGCATCGTATTCAATTGTCAAATTTATAGTTTTTCCTGGTTGTATGGGGTACCATACCTCGTANTAGATAACGGTGTAGTCGTCTTTTTTCTCAACATAGGTTTTGAAAATTTTATCTCCCGAATAAGCTTTAACGTTCAAAACGTTGACAGGTTCCCGTCTTTCAGTTGCCGGTATCGAAAAAATCCATATTTTTGATGGTTGTTTTTTCTGAAGTCGGATCTCACCAATTCCTGGAACAAGAGGACTTGAGGCAAGATTTTTTATAGTCATATCAGCTTTAACATGGGCAGTCTCTCCTACAAATACATAGACCTTTAATTTGGAGATTTCTTCAACTTTTACCGGTTGAGCAAGACTCGGAGGTACACTCAGAAATACAAACATGATGATCACAAGAAAAAGCGATGCAGAAAGCAATGAAATTAACCTCGGCCTTCGCATATCCAAAAAATGGGGTTTAAAATTTAAAAATTTAACTTATCAAAATTATCTTTACCACTCTCCCACTCTTTACCCTCTCCTCACAAGCGCCATTGCAACGACGCCGAGAGCAAGAGTTACAGCTGCGATTACCGTCTCATAGCTCGATGCTGCAGATCCGCTCACTATCGTTATTCTCGGTGAGGTCTGTTCATTCATTGAGAGCATTGGATCAATGCCAACTATAAAAGCATCCATCGGTCGGAATTCTCCGCTACCCTGCATCTGATAGAAGATTACAACACTCTGATTTGCAGCGATTTCTACATAGTCTGTGTAGCTCCCATCACCGTTTGAGCCCCCATTGAGCGGGTTCAGACGCCACCAATATCCCTTGACATACCCCGCCATTGGATTGTTAACACTTCCATTTCCGGCAAACATCGAGGACTTGTTTACCCAGTTTCCATCCTGTTTAACATCAGCCCAGCTACTGTCCCAGTTGAATTCGCTGAAGTTTACAGGAATCATGTCGTAAACATACACATATGGTGAACTCTGCCCGCCAAGGTTTTCAACTACCAGATAGATGTCAAACACGTTGCTGCCTGCGCTGGAATTAGGAATCACATGCTTTGTAACTTTAATCAGATACGTACCGATAACATAGATTTTCTCAATCACTATGTACNTGCTGTTATAGGTTGCGTTGTTTAGATTTTCAGAAGTTTGATTTACGAACCATCCGCTCCCAGTGCTCTTTACCAGCTCGAATGTTGCATTTGCCCAGATAACCGGCACACCATNGTATTCAAACTGGATGGTGGGTGATGTGTACGAGTTGCCGGCAGTTAATTGCTGGTTGGGTTTATACTGAGTCGGTCCGTATACAATACTCGTAAAACTTGGGGCACCTGTCGCCCAGAGCGTCACATTTCTGAGTACATACGTAAGTCCAGAAGCTCTGTTCGTAATTGTGGCATTACCTTTCCAGACGACCCACTCACCTGTCGCATTCTGTTCTGGCCCACTCTTTCTAACCGCTATTGATGCGTTTCCTGTAGCAAACACATCCAGAATCTTTGTTCCACTGACGTTCCCGTCAAAGCTGAAGACAATTGCAGCAAAGCCGAAAGGTTCAAGAGCATAATCGGTCTGGTTTACGCTTATAGCGTTTCTACCCTGAACAACAAAGGTTATGTTTACTGCTGGACTGGCGGACGTGAGGGAAATGCCAGTGACATCAAGCTCATCTGGATCAACTGTACCCCATCCGCCATTTGCTGTTGTAGCCGCTCCCTTATTTGTCGATGGATTCGAAACCGGTCCAAGGCTCGTCCAGTTGGAGCTTCCGTAGTAGCTTGGATTATTGCTCAGATATTTGTAGATATCCATTTGGACGTCTGGAGTAAGCGAGAAACTCGAGAAGAAACTCTGATTGAGGGTCACATTCAGATAAACTTTCCATGCTACATCCCTGTTTGCAGGAATCTTTGTCACATTGAACCTTTCATCTACAAGGAATGGAGCAGAATTCGAGATTCCCAATGCACCATCATCAACATCGTAGCTGAGACTTACCACTTCATTTGGTTTCAGATGGGGNATGTGAACAAAATGTGTTGCACCTGTTGTATTGAGGTTCTTTCTAACATTTTGCTTCATAGAGGCTGGAAGACTCGTGTATATGTACACGTTGGAACTCGCATTCTCAAAGGCTATGTTCAGCGTTCCACCAACTGCATTGTTGAGGTCAATTACCACCCAAACGTCATACAGATCATCATTTCCCCTGTTGGTTATGTTTATGAAGCCTGTAACATCGGTCGTGTAGGTATATGCAGCTCCATTAAAATCAGCCGTTGTGTTGAATTTTTCCTCGATACTGATGTCAAGTGGTGCAGCTATGGTAGCGTTCATTGTTATTATTGTAATTATTAGTATTATGACCGCTGCTNCTTTCTTTTGCCACACACAGCCACCAAACATGCCCGTTTTTTTCACACTTTAGTTTAAAAAGTTTTTGTAAGATTNCAACAACACAGAAAACCACAATTATTCAGTATTAATTTTACACTATCGTAACCCTGCTATCATAACCTTAAAACAATATATATCATGAGATGTATCCAAACNAACGTATCCAAACTAACACTGGAAATCACAGAAAAGTTACATCAAACCAGAAATTTTAATAACATTCAAAGCTTTCAATTTTGAAATGAACAACGATGCTCTCACTCCTGAATACGTTGTTATTGGATGCGAATCCGCAGGCATAGGAGTAATTAGAGAACTTTCCAAGATGGGCAAGAACGTTCTTGGAGTGGATTCCTCATCTGAGAAGGTCGAACTCCTCCAGGATGAAGGATACGACGCCATTACAGCCGATCCGGCAGATGAAAAGTTCCTCAAAAAACTGAATTTTGAAACAGTTTCCGCCATTATTGTTTTGAACTCCAAGGATGACACCAANATTGAAGTTGTAAAAACAATCAGGCAGTTGAATAAAGAAGTTTTTATTGTTTCAAGAGCAAATTCTCAGAAAAAGAAGGACGAACTGGAAGAAGCTGGTGCAGATATAGTTGTTCTAACCTCNGACGCAATCAAGAGTTCCGTGCTTCAAAAATTGAGAATGATTGAAACTTACAGGAAACTCAAAAAGTTGAGAGAGATTCTCGAAAACATGAACGGAAAACTCGGAGTTTTCACACATGATAATCCAGATCCTGATTCGATTTCATCTGCCTATGCACTTAGAGAGATAGCCAGAAATTTCGACGTTGAAGCAGACATCCTGTATTATGGAGAAATACTCCACCAGAAAAACCGAGCCATGGTAAACCTGCTGGAAATCCCAATGCTGAGAGCTGATGAGGTGAATCTCGAAGAATACGAGAAATTCGCNCTCGTAGATTCCTCTGGTCCAGGTGTAAACAATTCAATACCCCCCGAAATAGAGATCTCAATTGTGATAGATCATCATCCTGTCGAGAAAGTTGTTGCAGAGTACGTTGATGTTAGAGGAGATGTTGGTTCTACAGCAACGATTCTCGCAGAATACGTGAGGGAGTTGAAGATCGTTCCAAGCAAAATCCTCGCCACTGCCTTGTTTTTTGGTATCAAGAGCGAAACAGACGAATTTAAAAGAAATGCGAGGACAGCTGATTTCCTCGCTGCTGCTTTTCTGTATCCCTTTGTTGATCATGAGATGATTGAGAAAATGGAGGGACCAGCAATCTCAACTGAAACCCTTGATGTACTTGGAACTGCAATCCGAAACAGGCAGATCTATTCGAGCTTTCTCCTGAGCTTTGCAGGGTTCATCAACGACCGCGATACCTTACCACAGGCAGCAGATTTTCTCCTGCGTCTTGAAGGGATCTCCACTGCAGTTGTTTTTGGTATTCTAAAAGATAAAGTTTACATTTCAGCCAGAAATAAAGATGTTAGAATAAACATCGGTGAAGTGCTGAAAAGAGCTTTTGGAGACGTTGGAAGTGCAGGCGGTCATGCTCATGCTGCAGGAGCTCAGATTTCACTTGGAATTTTCGGAGAGATAAGCGATAGAGATGCTCTGAGCAAGCTTATAACTGAAGCCATAAAAAAGAGATTACTCAGTGCTGTTGGGATTGAGGCTTGAATGTAAATGACAGACAGTTGATTTTTAAAAATGGTCAAAATACAACCAAATAAAAACTTAAATAAAA
>Ga0180908_1084_pt1 | contig 31100 bp, 31 predicted proteins | sample Deesub1362A_J573_FD_124169 | JGI IMG/M metagenome (GOLD analysis project Ga0180908, IMG submission 124169) | Archaeoglobus sp. JdFR-41 | reverse complement strand
CCCGTCGTTGCTCTGTGTCTTTCAGTGTCGTAGTCCTTCAAGTCATACAGAAAAAGGTCCACCAGATCAATAGACTCTGAAATCGTTTTCCAGCTCGTGTATCCTGATGTATCAACCGCCGTGTTTATTCCTCTCTCCTTGCAAAGGAAGAGAAGTGAGAAAAGAAATTCCGGCTGGTAGTAGGGTTCCCCACCGGAGAATGTAGCACCACCACCAGAGTGTTTGTAAAACACTCTGTCTCTCTCGACTATTTTCACGACCTCCTCAGCATNAATATCAAAACCAAAGATTTCGAGAGCTTTTCCACGGCATACCTCAACACATTTCCCGCAGAGATTGCATTTTCTTCTGTCTATTTCCACCATTCCAGATTGTNCGGGTTTTATAGCCTTCATTTCACAGACTTCTACACATTTGAGACAGTAAACACACTTCTCACTAACGTAACCCAGCTCCTTCTCAAAATTCTGTGATTCTGGATTGTGACACCACACACATCGAAGAGGGCATCCCTTAAGGAATACCGTGGTTCTTATGCCATACCCATCATGTATCGAGAATCTCTGAATTCTAAATACTCTACCCAGCATTTCCTTAAAATTAGATTTTACATGAAATTCTGGCTATAATCTCATTCTGAACAGCTCTGGAGAGTTCAACAAAGTAAGAACTCCAGCCCGCTACTCTCACAAGAAGCCATCTGTAGCTTTCCGGATCTTCCTGAGCTTTTTTGAGAACGTTCGCATCAACTACACTGAACTGGATATGCATACCTCCGAGATCTACCAAGCTTTTCAAGATGGCTTTTATTATTTCCGGACCTTTTGGTCCAAGTACATCAGTACTGAGGTTTACAGTTAGAGAAGCCCCATTAGGTAACTTCTCATAATTCAGCTTGCAGGCCGATTTAATTACTGCCGTTACACCTTCCTTGTCTGCTCCCGTGCAAGGACTGACTCCCGGATTGAGTGGAGTGCCACTCTTTCTACCCGATGGAAGTGCAGCCGTGAAATACCCAAAGCCTACATGAGTCGTCATGGGGTAACATCCAGCTATAAACCTTCCATTTCGGTAATTCCTGTAACTGTTCACATAATCGCAGTACAGTTCAAGCACCATTTTCGCATACCTATCTGCTGAGTCGACATCATTTCCGTATTTAGGAGCTTCCACAAGAATCCTGTGAAGCTCTTCATTGTCGCTGAAATCACTCTTACAGGCTTCAATTACCTCTCTGAGTGTATAACCAGATTTTAGTGCATGTTCGATTGCTACAAATGAATCCGCGATATCAGCAAAGCCCACAGCCTGTATTCCTGTGAAGTTGTATCTCGCTCCTCCCTCAGTGACATCCACCCCCTTCTCAAAACAATCTTCTACGCAAATCGATAGAAACGGAGTCGGCTTCACTTTCGCATTTGCATACCCAAGAATGTTGCATCCCTTTACTACCAGCCTGACAATATGAGAAAGNTGCTTTTTGAAATTCTCGATCAAATCTTCAAGTGTCTCAGGTGGTGGAGTTTTTACCCCATATTCATATCCAAACATCATGTCCNTGCCCTCGTTCATCGCATACTCAAGTGCTTTTACAATATTTATCAGGGCAGCATCGCTTGAGGTGAAGCTGTTTCCAAAGGGCGCAATTTCAACACATCCCACTGTAGTGTAATTCCAGGCATCCTCATCACTTACACCAACATGCTTGAGAGNTTTAACGGCAGCTTCATCATTAAATACTGCTATTGCGTTACAGCCTGCCGCGATGACCTGTGCAAGTCTGTCAAGAAATTCATCTGGCGTTCTGCTGCTCACCCTTACATGTACATTTGGTTGTCTCAATCTCAACTTGTCTGTAACCTCAAGCATAAGGAAAGTTAACTCGTTTGTTGCATCATTTCCGTAGATGTCCGTTCCTCCTATCGTTAATGCCTGATTTGTAGCCTGACCGCTGAAATACTGTTCGAGCAGAGAATCAAAGGGAGGTACGATTTCATTGGTCTTAACCCACAGATTTGCGAGTATATCAAATGCCATTTCCCTGTTAATTCTACCCTCTTTCAAATCCTTCACATAAAATGGATAGAGGTACTGGTCAATTCTACCCATGGATATTGCCTGCTCATAGTTCTCTTGGTGTAGAGCCGACTGAACAAGCCACAGGAATTGAACGGCTTCCCAGAAGGTTTCAGGTTTTTCTGCAGGAACTTTTCTACAGATCTCTGATATTTTCAAAAGTTCCTCCCTTCTTTTCTCGTCCTNTTCTTCCTCTGCCATTTTTTCGGCAAGATCAGCGTATCTTCTCCCATACTCAATTATTGCTTCAGAAACTATCTTGGTTGCTGTGTAAAATGCCAGTTTCTCAGCATCCCATACTCCCTCACTTTCAATTTCGTCAATTCTTTTTCTACTTTCTTCAGCGAACCATCTGAAACCTCTTCGCATTAGATACGGATAATTTATCGCGACATGCGATATTCCAGCAAATTCAGAAAGAACAAAGACGGATCCAGAGTAAAGAATTTCAATTATCTCAGGCATAAGTGGAGTTGAAAAGGCTTCTATCGTTTTATTCTGCCAGTAGGGAGCAATTTCTTCCCTCAGAATTCTTGCGTCTTCCTCATCAACGAGGAGGCGGTTGGTTTCCCTTGTGGGTAGACTTTCAAGATCGTTTATAAGTCTTAATCCAACTCCTTCCGGAAACACTATCGCTCCGGGAGGATTGGGAAGCATTGTTCCAACGATCAGTTCCCCATTCAGAATTTGTATGGGAATATTCTCGAGAATGTGCTTCAATGCCTTTGCCTGCCTTATTATCATTGGTTCTCCNTCTGTTTGTTTCATCGACTCGGTATACAGCTTTGCTCTTTCGATACTCACTCTTGCAGGTTTTTTGAGGTTTCCGATAAGCGTGTCCACCCGATCCATGGACAAAGCTGAATTAATAATTACTTAAATCTTGTCTTACGTTCCTTGTCTTACGTTCGCTACGAAAAATCTTATGAAAAACAAGAAAAATAAGTAAAAATGTGCAGGATGTTAAAATCCTTGTTTGCGGCTCAATAGGCTATGGAGGAAAAGAGAGAATAAAAGAGATCCAGAAAATTTTAAAGGAAAACGGATTTACAGTTCTTGATCAGCTCTCTTATGATTACAGTGAAGTAGATGACTTCAGAGGATCGATCGAATTATGCAAAAAAATTGTGGAGAAAGATCTGGAACTCATCGAAAAGGCTGACATTATTGTTCTTCTCAGTGATATGCCAAGCTTCGGTGCGATGGCTGAAGCTGTAATTGCCTCTCTGAAAGGGAAAACTGTTATTTCATATTCAACCAGCAAAATACGATCTCCATGGCCATTATATTTTTCCAAGAAGAATGTAAACGGTGTAGACGAGCTGATAGAGGAGATCAATTCGGCCACACGTGATGAAATCAGAACTCTACCCAATATCTACGGCAATGTAGAGCTGGAGCTTTTATGCCCATTTACATGTATTTGCCCAGTTACAGGAGTGAGAGATTATGGTGTTGCACATATTCGATACATCCCAAATGATAGGATTCTCGAATATGAGAGCCTAAAGAGTTATTTTCATAAATTCAGGGATTTGCCATTACACCACGAAGCTGTTGCAAAAAGGATTTTCAATGATCTCGATCGAGTACTTCAACCCCAAAAGCTGGAGATTATACTTGAATTCGAGGAGAGGAGCGGAATAAAGGCGAGAGTTAAAATCGATTCCGAACGANCTCAAAAATCCTGAGCCGTCAGAGATCCCAGAATCTCCTTGTTTTCACGTAATTTCTCTCAGCATCCAGAAGAGTTCTGAAAAATTCCTCTTCTGACTGATAATACNTTGAAAGAATTCTTGCAGCAGTCTCAGTGCCGACCCCGTAAGCATNAAGAGCGTAAACAGCCCTCTTACCATAACTCAATATGAGATTGGCCATCCTGAAAAGTTCTTCTCGTCTGAAATCTTCAACACGTCGCCTGTTACTGAAGACGGCAATCATTCTTGAACCACACTTTATACAGACAAACTTCTCTAAACTGGCGACTTTTTCCACGTAACTTGCCTCACAGTTTAGACAGTAAATTCTGCATAATTCATTCTTAATTCTATCTCTGAAAGCTTTTAGAACTGTCTCATCAGGTTTGGCAGATATCAAATCGAAGCTTCTTTCAAGTGAAGCCGTGCTGATCGGACTGAATTCATGGTAAATTGAGANGGTTATCTCCTTCNCTATCTTCTCAAATACATATGCAGCTTTTTTTACATCCATTTTTTCCAGAAATATCTCCCTGAGTGCTTCCCTGTAAACTGGTGTTTCTTTGAGTTTAACCACAAAGTTTTTCAGGTTAACTCGGCTCAGATCATCACTCTTGCTCAGCAGACCAAACTTTCTTGCGGAATTTACAACTTTCCATTCGAGGAGTCTTGTTCCTGTAAGAGCTCTTTCTGCCAGAAATTCTACTGTTTCAGGCTTAACAGAAAGGAGAACTTCTTTAACTTCATCAGCTGAAGCTGGATAGAGCCGTATTCTGTAAGGATCTATCTCAACAGAGACGTTTCTTCCCTTTTTCGCAGAGAGGAGTAAGGCCAGAATTCTTCCCAGGGCTTCATTTACTTTATGACCAAAACAGGCATTTATCACGCATATTCCTTCAGATGACTCAATGGTCAGATGTGTATCCGTTGGAACTGCAAAACCTTTCTGAATCTGCTCGGATATAACCCTAACAACTTCCCGACAGGCTTCCTCATTTGTGTCAAACTCTTTCATCAGAATTTCAATTGATTTTTCTTTACCATAAGTCCTGATAAGACCTGCTATCCACATTCTCAGTCTTCCGACATCCTGTGCAACCTCAAATGGTACGGGAATTTCCTCACCTGCCCATGAGGGAATCTCTCCTTCNGCAGTCACAGGTTCAACCCTGACNGCCTCATCAACGCTGAGAACTCTCCAGAGTTCACCCTTCATTGCAAAAATCTCGCCACTGAAAGTTGACAGAAAACTTTCATCCAGCGTTCCTATTGTCCTCTTTGTTGTTACATCAACAACCCTGTACCTCTTTTCGTCCGGAATCATAGAGATATTATCATAGAAATACTTTCTCGTGCCTCTTCTTGCCACTATCTCTTTTCCATCGTAGAAAATTCGTCCAATTTCAGCAAGGTATTGGCAGATTGAGTTAAACTCTTCAACGCTAAGATTTCTGAACAGATACGACCTCCGTATTATCCCGTAAACCTTTTTCGCATCGATTCTCCCATATTCAAGAGCCATAGCAGCGATTTGATTTGCAAGAACGTCCAAACTCTTAAAGTGAATTTCTGCACCTTCCAGCAACCCATTCTCCGCTCTTCTAACAATAGCCCACGATTCAAGTATGTCATCAAAATAACACGCAATAATGTATCCTCTTGACCTTTCCCCCAGTCTGTGTCCACTTCTGCCAACTCTTTGAATTAGCCTGATAACCTGTCTGGGACTGCTGTACTGAATTACCGCATTTACATGGCCTATATCGATACCAAGCTCCATGCTGGACGTACAGATAAGTGCTTTAAGCTGTCCAGAAGCGAATTTTTCTTCTGCTTCTACTCTTGCTTCTTTTGAGAGGCTACCATGATGCACCTCAATATCCAGCAGTTTTTTCAACCTCAAACCGAGAGCTTCCGCTGTTGCACGAGTGTTNACGAAAACAAGAACAGATCCGTGCTTTGCAATTATATCCCTGATGTATCCCAGTTCTGCAGCCAGTTCTTTACTAATCTGGAGATTTTTTTGGATGTCTGCATACTCTCCTTCTGGTTTGACGACTTTAAACGAGTACTCCTTCTCAGCACTTTCATCCAGTACTTCTGTGCACTTTACAAAAGCAGCCACTTTCGATGGTTCGCTTACCGTAGCAGACAGAGCGATGAGTTGAAACTGAGCTATTTCCCTCAGTCTTTCAAGAGCTATACTCAGTTGTGCACCTCTTTCGTTATCCACAAGCTCATGAATTTCGTCAATAACAACATATCTGACGTTTTTCAAAGCTTCTCTGAGCTTCTTGCCCAGAAAAAGAATTTGAAACGTTTCTGGAGTTGTTATGAGTATTTCCGGTGGACTTCTCGATTGCTTCATTCTCCTGCTCTCTGGTGTNTCNCCATGCCTGAGATCGATCGATATACCAAGATTTTCTGCTATACTTCTCAATCTTCTTAGCATATCCCGGTTAAGGGCTCTTAGAGGAGTTATGTAAATAAGAGATATCCCCCTTCTCTCTCTGCACATCAGAATTTTCTGGAAAAGNGGTATCATTGCCGCNTCAGTCTTTCCACTTCCCGTTGGAGCTATTATCAGCAAATTTTCACCAGAAAGAATCCTACTGTAAGCTTTCCTCTGAAGTTCAGTTAGCTGATCAATACCGCTATTCTTAAGAGCGTTTCTGATTTCTTCCACGATTGCATCCATTGCAGATTGTGGATTATATCTGGCAAGATTTAACAATTTCGGAGCAATGTTCAGGAAGACTTTAAAAAAGAGTTTTAAAAAAGCTATTAAAAAGGTCGAGAATTGAGAAAATTAAGTCTCTTCAACCTCTCTTCCTGTNCTCTTAGCCCACGTGTATGCCAGAGTTCTATAGAGTAAATGCGCAAATTTGGAATATGGTGCATATGCAATCAGTGTAAAGACGAGGACCAGATGAATGAGGTAGGCATAGTAAGCTGCAACGCTTCCCGCATACCTCAGGGACTCGATGGCAACACCTGTAACACCAATAGCGAAGATCGTTCCGAGAAACAGCCAGTCGAAGTAAGTTCCATAGCCGATTTTTTCATCACCGAGTCTTGCAACAATTGCCCACCCTGAGCCAACNAGAAGCATAACTGCTCCTGCATTACCGAGTATCTTCACGGGATCTGTGATGGGAAGAGCCAGTTCCTCCACTCCAAGCCCATAAAGATAAATTATATCGCCCAGAGTTGCAATTCCAAGCACGATGAAGCCCCAGAATATGAGGAAGTGAGCAAAGTACCTGTAGAATGCCTTATCACAGAGCTTGAATTTTGAATGTCGAATAATATCGATGACAGACCAGAAGAGACATTCGATGAAACGGGGAGATCTGTTCACAACAACAAGCTCTGCATCATCCTTAATCTCATACTCGTAGACCTTAGAGACCTCCGAATTTATCGCCGTCCAGAAACGCCACATACCAATAGCTGCAACGAATAAAGCCCATCCACCCACAGCAAAACCTGCAAGTTCAATATGCAAATGCGGGATGAATTTGCCCAGCACTATTTCTCCTTCAGGAATTGCCGGATTAAAGAGGTAAATGTAAAGCCATGTCAGGATCAGTGGTATGGCAAAATAAACTATAATGCCCGCCGGTCTTGCCAGAATTTTTGCAAAGAAGGATGGAAAAGAATACGCCTGAACAGCCTTAGCCCTCAGCGCTGCAAGTGCTTCACCCGGCTTCGCCCCCCTTGGACAGTAATCGCTGCAATCATTACACTGATGGCAGAGCCAGATGTCTGCATCTTTCAGTAATTTATCCTTTAATCCCCACTGAGCCCAAATCATCTCCTTTCTTGGAAACGGCTTTTCATCAGGACTGTGAGGACATATAACACTGCAAGTCGCACACTGATAACATTTCTTCAGAGTTTTTCCACCCAGAGCCATAACATCCCTCGTGAATTCAGGATCCACAACTGTACTCATCTTCACCACCTCTAAAAACTTGAAAAATATATCAGAACCCCTTGTAGGGGTTTGGTTCGAGTTGCATTATCTCCTCCACAAATCCATTGATTATCTCTGGAATTCTATCCCACTCTGAAATGGACACTTCAATCACTTTGACCCTCTCTGACTCCAGCATCAGTTTTTCCAGCGTTTCTTGGACATTCTCCATTCTTCTATTGGCAAGCTCACTACCTCTAATGAAGTGGCACTGATAATCCTCACCGAATTTGCAGCCAAGCATTAATATACCATCAACACCCTTCGAAAGAGCATCTGCTATAAACACTCTGTTCACCGAACCCAGGCATCTTACCGGAATTACCCTCACAAGGGGACTGTATTTCAGTCTGTTTAGTGCTGCCATATCGAGTGCTGGATATGCATCATTCTCGCAAACAAATGCTATTATCCTGAGCTTTCCTTCAGCACTCTCGTCCCAGCTTGGATCCGGTACATAAATTGACTTGACAGCGGATGCTATCTGATCGATGCTGTACATCTTGAAGTTCACAATTCTCTCAGGACATGCACCAAAGCAAATTCCACATCTTCTGCACCTGAGTGGATTTGGTTGTGGTGTTCCCTTTTCGTCCTCGTCAAGAGCGCCAAACGGGCACTCTTCAGTGCACCTCTTGCACTGTGTACACCGCTGAAGGAAAAACTGGGGNTAATCGATATCTCCTGTCCTTGGAAATGTCGTTTTACCCTCTGCAACAAGTTCTACAGCCTGAATTGCTTTAAGGGCTGCACCTACAGCATCCTCCATACACGATGCTCCTTCCATCGGTGCCCTTACACAACCCGCTGCATATATGCCAAGTCTTCTGCTCTCATATGGGAAACAGATGTAATTGGAGTCTGGAAAGCCGTATTTCAGTGTTGGAAGTTCAGGACCCTGCCTGTACTGGAGATTGAGAATNTGTCCAGCTTTTTTAAACTCTTCAACGTCTTCCTCACCTTTTATGGGTATTGGNTCGGCAATGTGCTGGTAAGGTANGGTTTGTTCGTCTGGAAATTCTTCCTTTACAGTGTAAAGTCCTTTTAGAGTGGATACCATACCTGTAGCGAGTACCACAAGATCGGCTTCTATTGTAACATCCTCTCCCAGAAGAGTGTTTTCAACTTCAACCAGTAGTTTCCCGTTTTCCTGTTTTATTTCCTTAATTTCTCCCTTTGTCAGAAATATACCTTCATCNTCCTGCATCGTTTTGTAAAAGTCTTCCCATAGGCCAGGAGTTCTCATGTCCTTATAAATTATGAACGCGTTTCCATCTGTGAGTTCTCTGACGTACTTTGCCTGCTTCAGACTTACAAGGCAGCACACAGACGAGCAGTAAGGAAGATGATTTTCATCTCTCTGACCGGCACATTGAATGAAGACGACGTTTTTAACTTCTTTTCCATTTGACGGTCTTACCAGCTTACCACTTCTTGCCATTTCCTCCATCTGAATGTTGGTAATGACATCCTCATATTTCCCGTATCCAAGATCTTCCAGTTTTGAGGCATCGTAGGGCTTCCAGCCAGTTGCAACAACGATAGCCCCAACTCTGAATTCAACCTCGCTGCCATTCTGTTTCACTTTGACATCGAACATGCCCGGCTGACCACTGATCGACTCTATTACCGCTGAGGTCATCACCACAACGTTCTCATTTTCTCTCACTTCCTCAATAAGCTCAAAAACAACAGGANCCTGAATTTCAGTATAGGGGGGNGAAGCGGGTAGAGACTTGTAAAACTTTGCCATCCATCCTCCGAGTTCGGATTCTTTTTCGACGAGATACACTTTATAGCCAGCCTTCGCCGCCTCAAGTGCAGCCGTTAACCCTGTAATCCCACCACCAACAACGAGGATGTCTTTTGAAGTTTCTTCAATATATGGCTCCGGNTACTCAGCTTTCTGAGCCTTTGTAATCCCTATTCTCAGATAATCTTCAGCAAGCTCCTGAGCATGTTCATCAATATCATGGCTCCACACNACACCCTCTCGCAGATTTACACGTTCAACATACTTGCCATTGAACTCGAAGACATGCCACTTAACACGTGGTGAACATGCGGCNATGACCACTGCCTCAAGCTCCCCAATATCCTTTTTTATCATTTCTAATCCGTTTTCAGAGCATAGATGATTGTGAACCTTTGCTTCGATCCCAAATTCTTCGTTAACAACATTTTTCAGTCTATCAATATCGAGTTTGTCTATTTCGCAGCCAGTGCAGATGTAAACTCCAACTTTTTCCATCCGATTCACCCCCTCCTCACAACCTGTATTGCTTTGAGCGCAGCTGCAGTGGCACTTTCATTGGCCCTTGCAACTTCTGATGGTTCAGCTGCAACACCGGCAGCGATGATTCCATCTTTTTCCCTAACAAATCCGTATTCATCATATTCAAGTCCCTTTATTCCATTTAGAGAAAGCGAGGGTTGCATTCCAGTAGCGAGNACAACCATGTCAACCTCTTTGTGAACCCTAATGTTCGTCGCTGTATCTTCTGCTGTAACAACAAGTTTTCCATCTTTCTCTTCAATCTTTGCAACTTTGCCTTTTATCAGTTCAATATTCGGATCGCTTACAACCTTTGCAAAGAAGTCCTCGTATCTACCAAAAGCCCGTATATCAATATAGAAGATATATATTTTAGCATCTGGATACTGCTCTCTAACGTATGTTGCCTGCTTCAAACTTGCAAGGCAGCAAACTGCTGAGCAGTAAGGCAAATGGTTCTCATCTCTACTTCCCGCACANTGGACAAAAGCTATGCTCTGTATATCTCTCCCATCCATCGTCTGGATTTTACCGCCAGTCGGACCCCCAACTGAAGCGAGTCTTTCCATTTCCATGTTGGTAACAACGTTTTTAAATTTACCATAGCCAAGATTGTCAATTTTTGATGCATCGTAAGGCATCCAGCCTGTTGCGACAATTATAGCTGCAACATTGAGAGTTAAACTCCTTTCTTTTTCATCCAGATTTATTGCATTGTACTTGCAAGCTGTAACACAATCTCCACATTTTGTGCAGTGAGCATCGTCTATTGCATATATGAAGGGCATTGCCATCGAATTCGGGAGGTAGATAGCTTTAATCCTGTTCAATCCAAAGTTAAAGGGATCAGGTATCTCAACTGGACACACCTGGCTACAATCACCACATGCCGTGCAGTTTTCGTTTACATACCTCGGTTTCAGTTTAACGGTTACTCTGAAATTTCCCACTTCTCCACTGATTTCTTCAACCTCAGCATTTGTAAAAAACTTGATTTTGGGATTTGTTTTTATCCTCTTAAAGAATATTTCGAGTCCGCAGAACGGTGGACAGAGTTTTGGAAAGTACTTGTTTAACTGTGCAACCCTTCCGCCAAGATAAGGATTTTTCTCCACTATTATAACATCGTAACCTGCTTCAGCAGCTTCGATGGCAGCAGTTAAACCAGCAATTCCACCNCCTATAACAAGTATTTCTCCAGCCATGTCTAACACCTGTGAATGTAGTTCTGTGGGTTGGACGAACAGGTAGTTAATAAAGATATCGAAATTTTTGAAAGAGTGACCCAGAAACCTATTTGGGACAGAGATCTTCAGTATTTTTAATATTCAAAGTGGCTGGATCTTCCTTACTCCATCAAGAACTCTTCTGTACTCATCATAGGATTTGCATGCAATAGAAACTCCTTTGAGGAACAGAGTAATATACTCATCTCTTTTTGCACCAAAATAATCCTCTTCTCTCACTCCTCTCCAGTAGAGTCTGTGCGCTGGATTATCACTTGGTTTTATAACCTCAGGAGGAGTGAATGGTACCCCAAAGTAAAATTCGAAAAACTCTTCCAGTTCAAGCTTTTTCCTCTCAAACCGAGTTATATCAAGAAAAACTGGCACNCCATTTCTAAATACCAGCTCATAATCGTCCCANGGATTGTAAACGTATCCAAGCTTCGCTAATCTGAATAGAAACTCAACAACAGGAGAAATACACTTTTTTGCCTCTTCTAAATTCCTCATAATGTCTCCATCTCTAAATTCAGATAGAGGAGTTCCGTCCACCCATTCCTGGAGCATGAACTCATCACCTACCACAAGCGGTGTTGCAATATTCTCAGGAAACAATTTCAAAATTTCCGAAAGATTCTCAATTACCGACTTAAATGACTTCAAATCTGAACCCGGAGACAATATGTTTAAAGCATATAATAAAACACCATGAGGAGTAAGAACTTCCATTCTGAACACATAGTATCTTACCCAAGCTGACGCCAGTGAAAATTTGATCTTTTCAGGTTTTATACCTTCTTTATTCAGGAAATCAAGAATTTCAGGCAGAATGGAGATAATTTTTCCTGAAATCACTCTTTTTCTCTCTTCTCTATCTTTCCCAAACAGTGAGGATTTCAGGAGTGGTACGCTCACACCCCAGCAAACTACAGAGTCGTCAGCTATGTTTTCGTCAAATTCCACGCAATAATCAGTCCTCANAGGGAAATTCATAACTCTCCATCCCAATAGCTTCAACTTTTCTCACTATGCCTTTTGTCCCGCAGTCAAGACATCTTACAATAAAAACTACTGCCTCAAATTCGGCACTTCTTCTCCTGAATGTCCCCTTTTTAATTTCGAGGACTTCAACTTCATGCAGCTTCCCATCATCGCAAATCGGACAGTCAATTTCAATCCTCTCCATATCCATTCCACCTCGCGAGAATGTTTAACTTTTTTGAAATCTTCAAAAATGGTTTAATTTTGAAGTACATTAACACAAATTAATCAGGAAAAAGTTCACCGAACTTTTAGGAAGTTTTTTAAGTAATTCGAATGAGACGAGACTCTATGGAAATTCTTGAAAAAATAGGAGAGTTAATAAAAAAAGGAAGATCTCTTGAAGCTTTCGATTTAATAAAAAGTGTCGCTCCAACAACTGTCAGAGAAGCCGTGGAGAGGATTTTTAGAAATCCGGAAATTATAAAGGATATTGATGAGNAATGGAGAAATGTCGTGAGGCTCACGTACTTTGCTTACACTTCAGAATACCTTTCCAGGCATACTGACAATCAATCTCTTGTTTCCTGTGTTGTCTCATCAATTAATGCTGCAAAACTTGGTATGGAGCTCGGCTTGAAGAGTGTAGTCCCTCTAATGATGAGAAATGCCGCACGAGCTCTAACTCTGATGGATATGAGAGATAGAGCCGAGAGGATGTATCTTGAAGCAGAAAGAATATCTAAAGAAATTGGAGATGAAGAAGAAATCTCAGCAGTTCAAAACGATCTTGCTACTCTTTACTATGAGCTTGGAAAATACTCTGACGCAAGAACAAAAATAGACGAAGCACTGGCAATAAGACGTGGGATCAATAATGAGGAGTTACTTGCCGAGACGCTGAGCAATGCAGCCGAAATTTATGTAAAACTTGGAGAATTTGACGCTGCAGAAAGATTCTACTACGAAGCTGAAGAGATTTACAGAAGATTGTGTGAAAAAGATCAATCTGTAAAGTTCAATCTCGCCCTTCTCCTTAGCAACTTTGGAATTTACTGCAAAAAACTCGGCAAATACAATGAGGCAGAAAAAAAGTTACTGGAATCTCTCGACCTTTTCAGAGAACTTGAAAGACTGGACAGGGATTTTTCACAGTTCGTTGCCACAACACTAAAACAGATGGGCGACCTTTATAGAGAAATAAAAAAGTACAATGAAGCTGAGAAATACTACAAAATGTCAAGAGAGAAGTTCAGAGAAATCCAGGCTTCATGGGAATTGTCTGCTTCTTGATGTTTCTAAATTCTTTAATTNTTCCGCTGTTCTTCCATGCACTTTTCAATTTTTAAGTTTACTTTAAAATCGGACCTACATCAGGAAATCCCTGTCTCTGACCTGTTCCGGCCATTTTCTGTAGCTTCTTGGGATTTAGCAGGATGTCCACAGCATTTCTCACGTGCTCTCTCACTCTGTTCTCAGCAATCTGTAAAAGCTCCTTCTCACTTTCCGCCTCATCCTCGTGAATAGTTACATCAATGATGTGTTTGTTCGTCATTAGCTGAACTATAACGAGACCCATACTCAGAACAACGTAACTCAGCATATCTTTCTGCGTTCCTCCAACCCAGCCAAGTGTGATCACAAGATCGCATCCTTTTTCCTCGATGAGCTTTTTTGCTGCAACGGGAAGATCCTTTATTCCCGGTACCGTGTACCTCTCATAAGGAATTGTACTTACTTTTCTGAGTTCATCTATCGCAATTTTTCCCATATTGATCCGTGAAAAGGTCGTATCCGCTATACCGATTTTCAAAGTCATGTCAGATCCCTCAGCAAAATTTGGGCNTATTCTATCGCTGATTTTCCAATGTTCTTTCTCCTCAAGACATCTTCAATTGCAGAGAGGGTTGCAATTATTTCAAATTTGCCTATATTTCCCATTGTTCCAATTCTGAAAATTTTCCCCTTGAGTTTCTCCTGTCCACCACTTATCAGTATTCCGTATTCCTTCTTCAGAGTTCCTCTCAACTCCTTGTCCGTTATACCTTCTGGCATTTTTATAGCAGTTACAGTGTTTGAGTAACTTGAGTATTTGTTCAGTTCTGGAAATAACTCAAGTCCAGCTTCAACTGCCCATTTTCTTACAGCAGAACTCATTATTCTGTGACGCTGGATCCTATTCTCCAGACCTTCTTCCTTTATCATTCTAAGTGCTTCCTCCAAAGCAAAAAAGAGGGGGATGGTAGGTGTGTAAGGTGTCTGAAATTCTGGAAGTTTCTTCCGGTATGCCGCTAAATCCAGGTAATAGGGGCACCTGTCATTGTAATAGTCCCAAGCTGTTTCCCTAACTGCCACAGCAGCCAGTCCTGGGGGACAGCCAAGGCACTTCTGACTTCCAACAATAGCCACATCAACTCCCCACTCATCCATTTTAACGTAATCGCCTCCCACAGAGGTTATACCATCCATGATAATAAGAGCATCATACTCCTTTGCAAGCTTCCCTATCTCTCTTGCAGGATTTAAAATCCCAGTTGAAGTTTCATTGTGAACAAATGCAACTGCTTCACAACCATTATCAAGTGCCTCCTTTACTCTATCAAGTTCAACAGACTTCCCCCACTCAAACCGAACCCTCTCAACTTCTGTATAACGTGAAGCTATGTCACCCAGTCTTTCTCCGAACTTCCCATTCTCGATGGTGGCGATCTTTCTTACCTTGCTGAATGTAGCTATGGCTGCCTCCATACCTGCTGTACCGGAACCAGAAATTATGTAAACATCTCCTTTTGTACCAAAAAGCTCTTTTAGACCTTCAGTACAGAATTTCATGATTTTAGCGAATTCGTCCCCTCTGTGACCTATCATCTGTCTGCACATGGCCTTCACAATTCTTTCATGTAGTTGCACCGGCCCCGGAATCATGAGCAGCAACTATCTCACCTCCCGGAATGTTTCAGAAAGTGAGCGGAGTTTTTACCATACTTTTTAAGAATCCTATCTATAATAACATGAGAACTGCACAGTTCACATTCCTCCTTGACATTTAGTCTAACAACCTTGCAATTCAGATTTCTTTTTCTGAGTTCGTCTTGCAGCCACCTTTCGTCGAAATGCTGGTCGTGGCCGAGTACGATGATATCTGGTTTTAATTCCTCAATTGGCTTGAAAATGTCCTCCTCGTCACCAAGAATGGCCCTATCTACGTATTTTATCGCTTCTACAACTCTTCTTCTTTGTTCTTCAGGTATCACAGGTTTAGGCTTATGTTTTACATTTTTTTCTCTTGCAACTATTACAATCAGTTCATCACCCAGTTTGCTCGCTTCCTCCAAAAACCTGATGTGTCCTGGATGAATTATATCGAAAGTCCCTGTAGCAACGACTCTCTTCATCTCTGAAAGGAACCATGTTTTGCATAAAAGCATTTTCAACTGTAGGGGATCCGGAACGTGAAGTATTTACACANAAAATAAATTAGATTAAGTCAAAGATTTTTGTAACAGCTCTACTCGATNCTCCAAAAACCAAACCGCATAAGCATTCACCTTTTCAACAAGCACTCAAAAAATAAAAAATTAATTCAAAATAATTTACCCCCCCGATAAAATAACATTCAACACACCAATCAGATCATTGAAGTCTATGTCGCCATCTCTGTCCATATCAGCTACAGAGTTATAACTCCCAGTCAGTATGAGATTGAGAACTGCAATAAGATCATTGAAATCAACATCTCCATCTTCATCAAGGTCTCCGAAAGTTAACCGACCTACTGAGATCACTTTCGATGTGAAATTTATTGCCCCTTCATTATCTGTAACTGTAAGAGTTACAGTGTAACTGCCCTCATTTAAGTAGANGTGTGTCACTAAAGGTTGACCAGTTGTGAGACTCGTACCATCTCCNAAATCCCATTCATAGGTGACTACTGTTCCATCAGGATCGTAGCTTGGGGACGCATTGAAAGTGACAATCTCCTCCACTGAGGGGGACTGAGGATCAAAAGTAAACTCAGCTATAGGTGGTTTGTTGGGGGGTACAATCACATAATTACTTGACAGAATAACCAGCGGATAGTGATCTACAAGGTTGTCTACCTGATACGGTGAATCACCTATTCCATCCCCATCCGAGTCGCTCCCAGTATAATCACTCCAGTAATTACCCAAATAATTTGTGTATCTTTTTCCACCATAGATATATCCTACTACGTAAGTTGAGTTGAGGATATTTTGATTGCTCCANGTAANGTAAAGGTTTACATTATTCAAAAAGCTGTTGAGATAGAACACATTGTTATTACTACTTTCAAGATATGCTCCATACTCGTTATCTACCACGTAATTACCGAAAACGGTCGAATTCTCCGTGTATTCAAAGTAAATCCCGAAATTGTTGTCTCTGATCGTGTTGTTATTCACAATCGCTTCGTATGAGTTATATAGGTAAANTCCATATTCACCGCTTTTCAGTTCGTTACCCGATACTCTGTTGTCACGCCCCGAAATCTGCATTCCATAGTAATTGCCTTCAAAGGTATTTTCCGAAACGTTAATGAGGTTTGAGTTAGAAAGATATAACCCTACATCGTTGTTCATGAAGGTATTACCTACCACCTCTCCATAATCCACCTCATAAAAAAACAGTCCCCATTCCATTTGTTCTTTAATTTCACAGTTCGAAACGTGGATACCAGATGAGAAGGCTGCGAGTATCGCCACTGTTCCATTATCNATCTGCTGGTTTTCTACGTGAATGTCCGTGCAGTTAACCAGAATTACTTCTCCCGCACCAACAGGAACAACTGCGCTGCTAATATTTTTCCAGTAGATTACAGGTTTTCCGTTAACCTTGTTTCCCGTATCAATCTGATGAATGAAATACTTTAAGGAAGGGCCATAAATATATATGCCGGATCCTTTCATTAGATTTCCACTTATAACGCTGTTTGTNGTATACCAAATCACTATTCCTCTATCTACGTCTTCAATCTGATTGCTCGCAATTGTATTGTTGTCAGAATACACGATATCCAGCCCATTATAAGCCTGGTTAGAGAGTACACAATTCTCCACTACGTTGTTATCTGATTCCTGAATAATTATCCCACTATATCCACCGAATATCATATTATTTGAAATTAAATTGTAATCTGAATCCGAAAGGAAAATACCTGTAGACNCACCATTGCAAATATTGCTGACTACAGAGCAATGGCTTGCTGCATCTAAACGGATACAAACACCATTTGATGTCAGATTGTTGGAGGATACATTACAGTGACTCACACCTCTCAGATACACTGCTCCAAAGCCTCCAAGACTTGGATCTTTTATGGTAAAACCTGAGATTCTAACAAAATCTGAGGTTATGTTAAACACAGGTTTGAATTGTTCTGCTGCTTCAATGGTGCAGCTTTGATGTCCATTTTCCGACCTTATGGTTAGTGGCTTATCCACAACGATGTTTTCCACATAACGTCCATCTTTTACAACTATCGTGTCACCCCAGCTTGCATTATCAACAGCCCATTGAATTCTCGCATAGTCATCTGGTACATATATCGTCACTCCAGCGGTAGGANCGGCAGAGAGAGCGGACAGTGCAAACATCCAGACAACTAAACTGCCGAGACGAGGGATCCCCATCATCCACACCCCAAATTTTTGTGTGTGCATTAACTCAAAAATAAAAACTTAAAATTTTTGGTAANTCGACTATGAATTCAAAGAAAACTTTAAAACACTTACCCCACTATCCAACTCTCAGACTTTGTGGGAGGTAACGAGCATGGGCTGGAAATCTCATGGATTCAGGCACAGGTCAGGGAGAAAATTGAGGAAGAGGGTCAGAGAAAGAGGAATCAGAATAAGGAGGTTTCTCCAGACTTTCGAAATTGGACAAAGGGTTCACATCGACATTGAACCTGCATCCCAGAAGGGGATGCCGCATCCCAGATTTCAGGGAAGGACCGGGATTGTAAGGGGGCAGAGAGGAAAAGCTTATCTGGTGGAAATTCGCGATGGGGGTAAAATAAAAACACTGATAGTCAGACCGGAACACCTCAAACCCCAGATAATCTAAACTGCTTAATAAGTTGAGTGATAATACCCAAAAATATCAAATCACGGTGTCAAATTTGATAAATGAGATGTGAAAAATACTTAAAAAGTAAAGAATAAGTGATTGAGATGTTTAAGGAGGTTAAGGAGTTCCAATACATAACAATTTCAGAAGCAAGAGAAATTATGGAGAAAATTGTTAGTAAGAGACAGGAAGAGGCTGAACTTCTTTTTGAGACTCGAAGAGCTTTAAGACATCTTAGAAATTTTTCAAAATTACCAGCTGAAAAAGCAAAGGCTCTTGCAGAAGAACTGGAAAAGCTTCCACAGGTTGGTAGACACGACTTGGCGATAAAAATAGCAGATTTAATGCCCAGAATTCCCGATGAAGTTCGTGTAATTTATGCAAAAGAGAGAATGACTCTGACACCAGAGCAAATAGAGGAGATAATCGAGGTCATTGATAAGTATCGTATTTAAAGAAAAAATTAAATAGTTACTTTGCTATTTTTAGAGAAGGAGCTGGTGCAATGAACAGGCATAGAACGGATAGTAAAGAAAGTAAAGAGAAACTGGAAGATTATGCCTATATTCTCGACTTTATGCCCTACGGGCATCCTGATGATAAAAGACCCATTCACAGGCGAGAACCTCTTGCCCAAGTTGTTGGTGAGAAATACTTTACCCTTCTTGAAGTAAGTATAAAAAGAGACCATTCTCCACTGGTGATGGATAGAGTTTACATAGGAAAGGGTGAGCGAGATGTCGTTCACAAGATAAAAAGACGACTTACCTATGACAGTCTCACACCTGCTGCAAAAACAGAATTGCCCTTCGTTCTCGAATATATTGTGAAGCAGAACGAAAAAAGGTTCGTAGATTTCTTNAACAAGGCTGAACCCATTACCACCAAAATGCATCAGCTCGAACTCCTCCCGGGAATAGGGAAGAAGATGATGTGGGCAATAATAGAGGAAAGAAAAAAGAAACCATTCGAGAGTCTTGAAGACATTTCAACAAGGATTAAAGGAATACAGCACCCTGAAAAACTGATAGTCAGGAGAATACTCTACGAACTTCAAAATCCACGAACAAAATACAGATTGTTTACTTCTTGAGCTCAGTTGTGGACTGTGGAACACACAACTCTCGAAAAACTAATATATTTACCCGACAAAAATCCATCATGAGCATGATTGGTGAAATAACAACATTTTTCGGTCTGAGAGTGTTTACAGATGAGGGTAGGTATGTTGGCAAGGTCGAGGATGTGATACTGGATCCGGAGGGAAAGATGATAAAAGGATTAGCGGTGGTTGACTACAACAGAGCCCTCATAAACTCCAGAGCAAAGGGTGTGATAATCCCTTACAGAATTGTGAAAGCAGTTGGAGATATCGTACTTGTAAGAGATGTTTTTAGACCGAGAAAGATTCAATACGAAGTAGAAGAGGAGACTACAGAAGAAGTAGAGATATAGACAAAATAATTAAAATAATTGATAAGGCCAGTCTCGCGTCTATTTTCTCCCTGAAAATTATTTTTCCCAGTAATGCTCCAAGAATTGGTGAGGTTGCGGAAGGTTGTGACACCATCCATGAGCCTGAAACGCTCACTGCCGTTATGAAAAGGATTATTGAAATTGATGTTATTGCACCTCCAGCAACCCCTGCAAAAATTATTGAATTCTTATCCCCAATTTCACCACTCTTGGTGGAGAGTGAAAGCAACACAAACGCAAATGCCATTCTGATAAAACCGACCAAATCAACAGACAATCTCGAAGTTAGAAAATCAAGTGAGAGTATGGCGGCTGACCATGAAAGGGCTGCTCCAAGAGCAAGAAGAATCCCAGATGTAGAGGTAGAAACAGAGTTTTTTCTCCCATAAAGTATATACACGGCAAGAAAAACGAGTAAAGCAGAAACAAGATACTTGAACTCAAGATTTACTCCATAAAAAACAGGAGCAAGTAGTACAACATAAATGGGATAGGTTGATGCCAGAGGAAGAGAAACACTGAGCTGTGATCTCTTTAACGATGATAAGTACATTAGATCGCCAAGATAAAATGAAAAAAGTGCGGACACAACAAGAATCAACCACGTAAACCAATCAATAGCAGTAATCATGAAAATNTGGCCACTTAAAATCGTTAGAAGGCCAAGAAAGATCGTTGCAAACAGTGTTCTGTGAAAATTGGCTGTGAAGGGTGAGACATCACGAAGGCCAAGTTTGTAAACAACTCCATTAACTGCCCAGCCCAGGGAAGCAAGTAATGCATAGGAAATGCCGTTCACACCAATTAAAAAGGTGATGAAGATTTATAAGCTCTCCGATAGGTCTAAATACGGTGCTTTTTGAAAACAAGAATCATAAGATTTATATACGAAAGATCGTAGAAGTATCACCCTTAATGGAGGTGTGTGAAAAATGAGTGAAGCAAAGGAAATGATAAAAAAGATGGTTGAAATTCAGAACCAGACCGAGGAAATAAAGAAGGAAATGGCTGGATGGAGTGGTGTCGTACAGTACGACTTTGATGGAGAGGTATTCCATGTGGTTTACAACCCGGATGGCACGTGTGAGTTCAAAGAAGGAGCACACGATTCGCCAACCTTCACAATAAAGGCTCCGGCTGATTACTGGCTTCAGGTTCTCCAGGGNAAGGAGGATCCTGTAAGCGGATTCATGATGGGTAAATACAAGATTGAAGGAAACATAATGGAAGCCCAGAGACTCGGAGGAATTCTGAAGAAGTTCCAGGGGAAGATTTAATTAATTTCTTTTTTTATTAATTTACTGTTTATTTAAAAAAATTTTAATACTCTACATCCAACTCTATTAAGTGAATGAAAAATGCGATATTTGCGGTAAGAGGGAACTTCTACCGTTCAGGTGTAAATACTGTGGTGGAACTTTTTGCAGCGAACATCGTCTTCCAGAGAACCATGAGTGTCCTGGAATAAATACCGAGGAATACTGGAATGTACCGGTAAGAGTTAGAAAGAGTTCGAAAAGAACTGTAATTCCCTCTACCACCAAATCTTCAGTAAAAGTTGCAAAGCCAAAAATTCCAAATTACGGAGCCAATAATACGGTTATAATCGTCTGCGCCATCCTGTTTTTTATTTCGATTGTTGCAAGACGAACGATGGTTGATCTCTTCGCTTTGCATCCAGATCTTGAAGTACTCGTTTTAAGACCCTGGCAGCTTATTACAAGTATGTTTTTGCACATTGAATTCTGGCACTTTTTCATCAACATGTTTGTCCTGCTTTTCTTTGGTTCAGAGNTGGAAAGAAGACTCGGCGACAAGATGTACNTGAAAATATTCTTCCTCTCGGGTCTTGCCGGTAATCTGGGTTACATTGTATACGCCTACACTGTTGACACATTCATACCTGCTCTTGGGGCTTCTGCAGCTATTTTTGGTATTATGGGCTGTCTTGCAATCATCGCTCCTGAAATTCGCGTGATGATATTCCCATTCCCGATTCCAATCGGAATCAGAACAGCTTTGTTTCTCTTTGCAGCCTACGATTTCTGGATGATGACACTAACAACAGCCGGTGTTATGACAACTAATGTCGCCAATATTGCTCACCTTGCGGGACTGGCTTTCGGGCTTTACTATGGTAAAAAGATCGGAAGAGTCCCATACTACCCATACAGATTTGTGGACAGATTCTGAAAACTCGGAGGTGAGAAGCCAATTGATTAAACCAACTATATGGAGGGAAAAAGAAAGGTTAGAGGGACAAATAGTTAACTGTCTCACAGTTATAATGAAAACAAAGGGGTGTTACTGGAATAACTGTTTGATGTGCGGTTTTGCAAAAGATTCAACAGATGTCAGTGATGAAGAGTTGCTGAAACAGACTGAACAGATATTTCAGAAAATAGATGAAGAAAAAGTGGATATTCTGAAGATTTTTACCTCAGGTAGCTTTCTCGATTTCAGAGAGATCCCCAAACCTGTTAGAGATCAAATCTTTAATGGCGCAGCCGAAAAAGGTTTAAAAAAAATAATTGTGGAGAGCAGACCTGAATTCATAACCGAAAAAACAGTTAGAAACCTTGCAGATCTTGATGTGGAAATTGAAGTTGGCATTGGACTTGAGAGTGTAAGTGATAGAATTAGGGAGATCTGCATAAACAAGGGATTCAGCTTCCAGGATTTCGAGAAGGCTGCGAGGTTATTGAAAACGCATGGTCTGAAAGTGAAGTGCTACCTGCTTCTTAAACCACCATTCCTATCTGAATATGAAGCTTTAAAAGACGCCATTGAGTCAGCAGAAGTTGTTGCCAGAAAGAATCTGGCAGATACGATCTCTCTAAATCTTACCAATATACAGAAAGGTACACTCGTAGAAAGGCTCTGGAGATCAAAGTTATATAGGCCTCCATGGCTGTGGTCTGCTGTTGAGGTTCTTAAAGAAACTTCAAAACTCGAAGTGGACATTATCTGCGACCCGGTTGCTGCTGGAAAAATCAGGGGACCTCATAACTGCAGAAAATGCGACGGAAAAGTTGCAAGAGCAATAAGAACTTTNTCACTCACTCAGGACNNCTCTTATCTGGAAAATCTCGATTGTGAGTGCAGAATAAAATGGAAAAAGGCGNTGGAGCTCGAAAATTATTCAAGGATTCCACTATTTCGATAAATTCAAACTTCAAATAATAAAAACCATGCAAGAATTACAGGCACGAATTACAAATACACGTATGTTGCATCTATGATTCCATCAAGCTTGACCATCTCATCGAGGACTTCTTTGGACGGTGGGTCATCCACAAGCAAAAGCATAAGCTGTATTCCACCAGGTTTGTCCGAACTCCTCCCAACTATCATTCCCGCTATATTAATCCCGTTTCTGCCAAAAAGTGTTCCCACTCTCCCTATCACTCCTGGCTTGTCTTCATGCAAAGATATTATGTAATGCCCCTTTGGGACGAAATTTACATTGTAAACGTCGATTTTCAGAACTCTGTATTCCTTACCAAAGCACGTTCCGGCAAGATACATCCCTTTTCCATTGCTCTGAACTTCCACCTCTACGAGGCTGTCGTAATATTCTGAGAATTCCACTCTGCTCTCCTCAATTGATATCCCCCTCTCTATAGCAATCGGTTTGGCAGAAACAAGATTTATTTCCTGTCCAAGGACGGGTTCAAACAATCCCTTTAGCAGAGATCTGGTTATGAACTCTGTATTTTTGGATGCTATAGTTCCCCTACAGGTAATCTTCACCTTCCTTAATGCTCCACCAAGACGAGTTGAAGCTATCTTCCCCATTTTCTCTGCAAGGGTCAGGAAAGGCATCATGTACTCATATTCTGCAGGTTCTATGGATGGCAGATTCACAGCATTCCTAACAGGCAGACCGCGATGCATGTTGATTATATCCTCCGCAATTATCATTCCAACATTAAGTTGAGCCTCTCTTGTTGACGCAGCTATGTGTGGTGTGGTCACAACATTCTCAAGTCTGAATACTGGATTTTCCGGATCGGGTGGTTCTTTTTCGTAGACATCAAGAGCTGCTGCATAAACCTTCCCACTTTCTATAGCTTTGACGAGAGCTTTTTCATCTATGATACCTCCCCTGGCAGCGTTAACAATTATAACTCCATCTTTCATTAAAAGGAATTCTTTCTCTCCTATGAGGCCCACTGTCTCCTTCGTTCTTGGAACATGTACGGTTATCACATCTGCCTCCTTAAGGAGAGTCTCAAGATCGACAAGCTTTACACCAATCTTCTCCGCCCTCTCTTCTGAAATGTAAGGGTCGTAGGCAATAACATTCATCTCGAGGGCATGGCATCGTTTGGCAACCTCATATCCAACTCTTCCCAGACCGATAACCCCTACAGTTTTACCTCTGAGTTCCACACCAACAAATTTCTTTCTTTCCCACTTCCCCTCCTTTACGCTTCTGTCAGCCTGTGGAATTTTTCTTGCAGCAGCTAAAATGAGCGCTATTGTATGTTCTGCCGTTGAGATTGTATTTCCACCAGGAGCATTCACAACAACAATTCCACGCTGAGTTGCCGCGGTGATATCGATATTATCCACACCCACACCAGCTCTTCCAATTATTNTGAGCTTTTTTGCAGCCTCGATTAGTTTTGCATCTACTTTTGTCTGGCTTCTAACCACCAGAGCATCGTAATCTGATATAACCTTCAGCAATTCTTCGTAAGTTAGACCAGGTTTAAATTCAACTTCCACACCTGCATTTCTCAAGTACTCAAGTGCTTCCTCGCTTATCGGTTCAGCAATGAGTACTTTCATACCTAATCCGCTCAGGTAGATTGATTATAAATCTTGCTGAGAGAGAGTTTCAAGAGTTCGTGAAAGTTTAAATACAATCCTTACCGATTGCTGTTCATGTCACCAGCAGTAACACCTGAATCGACTGANCCACTTCCAGAAATAAACATAGGTCTCGTGGGTCACGTTGATCATGGTAAAACAACTCTTGTCGCCGCTTTAAGTGGAGTCTGGACTGATAGACACAGTGAAGAAATGAAAAGAGGCATATCGATCAAACTCGGTTATGCTGATGCTACATTNCGGAGATGTCCTCAATGCGAACCNCCACAGGCATTTACTGTGGAAAAAATATGTCCCATCCACGGAGTTGAAACCGAGATTTTAAGAACTGTAAGCTTCGTTGACAGTCCCGGACACGAAATGCTCATGGCAACCATGCTCAGCGGGGCTGCGATAATGGATGGAGCGATTCTTGTCATCGCAGCCAATGAAAAGTGTCCCCGACCCCAGACAAAGGAGCACTTAATGGCTCTTGAGATTATAGGTGTTGACAGAATTGTCATTGCTCAGAACAAGATAGACATAGTAAGTAAAGAGAGAGTNATTGAAAACTATCACGAAATCAAAGAATTTGTAAAGGGAACTATAGCCGAAAACGCTCCCATTATTCCGATCTCTGCTCAGCAGAGGGTTAACATGGATGCACTGATTGAGGCAGTGGAGGACACAATCCCNACTCCTGAAAGAGATCTCGACTCGCCACCACTCATGTTTGTTGCGAGGAGTTTTGATGTTAACAAACCCGGCACAAAACCTGAAAAACTTCTTGGAGGTGTTGTTGGAGGTAGCCTGTCAAGAGGAAGNCTCAGAGTTGGAGACGAAGTTGAAATAAAGCCGGGAATGAAAGATGAAAAAAGCGGGAAGTGGAATCCGATACAGACTGAGGTTCAGAGTATAATGGCTTCGGGGAGGTTTGTAGAAGAGGCGACGCCTGGTGGCCTGATAGGTGTGGCAACAAAACTTGACCCAGCTCTAACAAAGAGCGACGCACTGGTTGGAAATGTTCTTGGCTACCCAGACGAGTTGCCAGATGTTCTTCTGAACTTTACTCTTGATGTCCAGTTACTTGAGAGAGTTGTGGGAGTTGAGGAGGAGATAGAGGTCGAGAAGATTAAGATGAACGAGATGTTGATGCTCGCAGTCGGAACTTCCATAACAGTCGGTGTTGTAACTTCAGCAAGGGATGACATAATTGAAGTTCAACTCAGAAGACCTGTCTGCGCTGAAAGCGGTTGGAGAGTTGCGATCAGCAGAAGAGTTGGTAGCAGATGGAGACTCATAGGAGCAGGGATAATAAGGTGAAGTGTGCAGTCCTGGACACAAATATCCTGATATACTCTTTTCTTTTTAAAATTGATTTAATAAATCAACTCAGAGATATTGGTATTTCAAAAATCTTGCTTCCAGAAGCTGTCGTTTCGGAAATAAAAAAACTAAGCTCTGAGATGTCAGGTAAAGAGGGTAAAGCGGCAAAACTCACATCACATGCCATTGAAAACTGGATCAAAGAGGGAGTTGCCAGTATAGTTCCTTCTACCGGTAAAACTGCTGATATAGCTGTTCTCAACACCGCCGAGAAGTATGGGTGTGTCCTGATAACCAACGACAAAAAACTCAGATTAAACGCACGTAAGTGTGGTGTGGTTACAGGATACCTTAGAGGAAAAAACAGGATAGAGATCGCGGACGTTTCAGCGAGGCCATAATAAAAATATGACCAAAAATTTTATAACGACAAAAATTTATACCATTAGTTATGAAAAACTTCGAAAAGTTTAGCGAATTTAATTTAACCTAACTCGGAGGTGAGAAGATGTGGGATGACTACGAAAAATTTAGAGAATACCTTTTACAACATCCTCCGCACTGTAAAGGCTGCACACCTCGCGTTCCAATGGTACTGGCGGAGGAATGGCCATCTGAATGGAGAATACAGTTCATATGCACAGCCTGTGGAGACAAAATCTTTGCCACAGGTTTTCCTGGAGAGAAGAGAATCGTCTGGGATCGTAAAATTAAAAAGAAGTGATTATTCTATTCTCTTCACTTTTCTCGCAAGTTCTGAAAATCTCCCTCTTTTCCTGAAGAATACAGCAGGATGATTTGACTTCCTTATGGTTACCTTGCCGCTGATGTTTTTCTCGATCTGCCCATCCGCGATTAGGAGAGCGTTCTCTGCCTGAATTTCAAGAATTCTGTCAGATCTGAGAATCCATGGTTTCCAGCCAAATCGAAATGGGGCAATCGGTATCACTATGAAGGAGTCGAGATAGGGATCAACGACAGGTCCGCCAGCCGAAAACGCATAACCCGTTGAACCGATCTGTGTTGCAACAATCATTCCATCACATCTCAATCTATCAAGTTCAATTCCATCAACAGAAACTGAAATAGTCGTCAATTTTGCTGGTGACGAACTCATAACCGCAATCTCATTAAGAGCCAGAATTTCCTCACCGCCATAAATGCATGAGAGCCTTGTGAATGTTTCCACCTCGAATCTTTCAACAGAAAATTTAAGTTCCTCGGGAAAATTCGTGGGTTCTGAATGTGTCAGAAGACCTATTCTCCCGGTGTTTATACCGAAAATGGGAGGACATTTTCTGAGCTTTTGTAGAAGACTTAAAATGGTTCCATCCCCACCAATACTTACAATGAAATCAAAGTCTTCAAGTTCATTTTTTGGCTCTTCAAACACTTCCACTTCTACTCCAAGCTCCTCGAGAACTTTCAGAACTTTCTGCAGCAACTCTCCATCTTTGTAGACTACTGCAGCTCTCATGAAATCAACTCCATTAATTTGTGGTGAAGTTTGCTGTTAGCTGCTACAACTCTGAGTCTCTCTTCCATTTCAAACCTCCTGTATTTTAAAGAATTCCCCCTATCATCTGTTACTGTAGCACCAGCTTTTTCGGCTATGTAAGCTCCTGCTGCAACATCATAGATTCTCAAAATTCCCCTCCCGTCTTCTCCCTTTCTGATATCAATGAAGCAGTCAAAAGAGGCATCCGCTACAAAGCATAGTTCAAGTGAGGCACTCCCAAGTACTCTCATCCTCTTAAAGGGGAAATATAAATGAGGGTAGTACACTATTGCATTGCAGTAAAGGGAGTTTGAGGGGCTCACTCTTATTTCTCTACCATTTTTCAATGCCTTCTCATCTGCATAATACTCATCCTGCTTTGCCAGATTGAATACATAGGCAAAGAATGAATCCCCAAATTTTTGCGAATCAGAGAAACAGAGACTGACTGAATAAATAGGNATATCAACAGCAGCATTAAATGTTCCGTCAAGTGGATCAAGAGCTACATGAACGTCACCTTCTCCAACAATCCCTGATTCCTCAGTCACAATTGTCAGTTTTTCCTTGCGTAGAACCTGTAGAGCTGCATCTTCTGCAACTCTNTCCACCATTTTTGTAGGAGTTCCATCTTTACCCATCCCCACATTCATCCCTCTATCCTCGGGTCTGAGAGATTGCACGGCTTTTAACACGTACTTGGCAACTTTCCGTGAGATCTCCAGAGCGTCTTTCGAATCCATAAAATCCAGTGTAATCTCGTAAAATTAAATTTTCTGGTTTTTTANGATTGTCAGACACTTTCAATTCCTAATTCAACCAACAGTGGCACTAACCACCGAGTAAATGAGGGCAGCAACAACTGGAACAGATAAATTATCGTTTATATAGAATCTCCCAACTTTCTCAATTCTCTCAGTTATTGTGGCACACANACATGCTACAAGAGACGGAAACAGGGAGAGATAATCTCTCAGACAGAAAAGAGCGATAATAGAAAAGAAAAACATTGAGAAGCTCGCTATATTTCTCGATTGAAACTTTTTAACAACTCCGGCAACACCATCGCCCACAAGAGATATGGTTACAGCTGCAATACATGCACTTTCATCAAACAGTCCTGTTACAACGATAAGCGCCACGGCAAAGTAAATNTAAGCAGGAATACCCTCCTTCTCATAATCTCTAACAATCCACTCAAGCCATCCATATCTTCTGCGAACAAATTCAATTGCAATAGCAATAAAAAAGGCGAGAATGACACCGGGCAAGACCAGGGTTTTTCCAAAATATAGAATTGCTGGAACATATCCAAGACCGGCAAAATGTATGAGTTTTCTAACGATTTCCCTCCTTAAATCTACCATTAAGTAAAACTAATCGGGCAAGATAAAATAAGTAATTGGTACTGCAACGGTTCGACGTTATTCAACGGAGATTCTTTCGAGCTGACTCGTTAAATTCCAGATCATTGTTCTTACATGCATGGGAAGATTTGGATCAGCAGAAATGTCCTCCAAGATTGAGATTGCTGATGCTGCTTCGAGAGCTATTTCCTCCGTTGAAAGAAGCTTCTCCTTTATCTCACTTGCCACTCGCCTAACATTTCTTGGTACCGTTTCATCGGATATGATTCTATCAAGGGTCTCCAGCACATCCTCGGGCACCTTCTTCGGCATTTTTACCACCTCTAAAAACTGAAAGGTTTAATAAACCCCGGAGGCTAATCAGGAATGTGAGTGATAAAAAAATTTCGGAAGCTGTTGAGATACTTTATAAAGGCGGAAAGATGCTCTCCTATCATTGCCCAGACTGTAGTATGCCCCTGTTTGAAAAAGATGGAAAAATTTTCTGTCCCTCATGTGGAAGAGAAGCGATCTTTGAAAGTGATTTAAAGGAAGGAGATTTCGCAAATAATCCCCACCAAGATTCACAGGTGATTCATGAGGAAACCAATCACGGTATTCACCTCATATCCGGAAAGGAGAGCAGTGACAAAACTGAAACTGACAGGAGATTTGACCACAGGGATGATGCAGTCAGTTATCCTTCTTCTGAATACAAAAGATTGCATGTTAAAATTGAGATTGCCGCCGAGAGAATTTGTGATATGATTTCCAGAGCCGAGAATGCAAAAGAAGTTCGAGAACTTACTGAATCTCTTGACAGAATCGTGNAGATAATGAAAAAGTTAAACCGGTGACCAAATCGTTAATCTTTTATTTCAGGGGTATTATTATGTAACATGAAAAAGCTTGCTCTATTCATTTCAGTGTTGATCGTTGTCGCACTCTTGGGATTCATCACGTACAAATTTGGTGTAATTTTTCTGCTGAGATTGGTCTTCGGAGTTGGTTATGCTCTTCTCGCAGTTATCTTCGGCATTCTATTTGCTGTGATGATTTATGCCAGATCCAAGTACTCCTTACTTGGACTGATTGCTCTTCTCTCGTCCTTCTATGCAGCCTACCAGTGTATCGTCTGGTCAGAACCTCTCCATGTTTTGTGGATCACTGTTGGATACCTCTTCACATTAGCAGTAAGTTACTGGTGGATTCTTGAACCCGATCTAACTCTTTCAGAAAGGTTAAAAAGCCCAAAATCGCTTGAAAAATCAGGAAACTGGAAAGCAGCGGCAAGAAAATACGAAAAAAGAGGTAACTATATCGAAGCTGCTGAATGCTATCTGAAAGCTGGAATGAAAGAGAGCGCAGCCTGGTGTTATGAAAAGGCAAAAGAGTATGCAAAAGCGGCCGAAATATACGAAAAACTTGCTGNAGAACAAGATGAAGACTACTACTGGAAAGAAGCTCGCGAGATGTGGTTAAAAGCTGGAGATGAGCTGAAAGCGGTCGAATGTCTGGAAAAATACGCAGAAAACGAACCGTGGTTCTGGGAAGATGTTGCGGANGGTTACGAGAAGCTCAACAAAAAAGAAAACGCAGAAAAGGCNTGGAAAAGAGCTCTTGACTATTACATCAAGGAGGCTCAGGAAGAGGGTGTCTTTTGGGAGGATGTAGCCAAAATCTACGAGAAGCTGGGGGATACTGAAAAGGCAAAGGATGCTATGCTTAAATTTGCAAAATACTGTGAAAAAGAGGCTGAAGAAGATGAAGCCTGGTGGAAACACGTTGCCGAAGCGTACGAGAAGCTGGGGGATACTGAAAAGGCAAAAGAGGCAAGAAAGCGATATGAGGAGTATAGAAAACGCGTTCAGAGTGGAATTACAACTTCATCTCCTGCTGAAAGTGGATAAAAAGTACTTACATGCTTCTTCATAACCCATCTCGACAACTGCATCGATAAAAGAAATGTATTCGCCTATAGCCCTTTCATATTCAGAGTTGTCCACTTCAATACCCTCAAGTTCCATTTTAATGAGTTGAAGAAGTTTATCAATTGGTCTTGAAAAGTCGTATAGTTCGATTCTATTCACTTCAAATCCCTCTGCTTTCAGAAAATTTTCAATCTCAGTGCTCATATTTATGCACGCGTTCATATCCCCTGCCTTTTCTATGAGCTTCATGGCTTCGTATTCTGAATATTCCTTACTTTTTATTATTTGCTTTTTTAAAACTTTCTTCCACTCTTCTACTTCGATTTCCCGGATCTTCGATCTTAGGACGAGTCTGAGAATCTCATAAATGCAAGAACTTTC
>Ga0180908_1085_pt1 | contig 31360 bp, 30 predicted proteins | sample Deesub1362A_J573_FD_124169 | JGI IMG/M metagenome (GOLD analysis project Ga0180908, IMG submission 124169) | Archaeoglobus sp. JdFR-41 | reverse complement strand
TAAAAACAGTTTGGGTTTTCTTATTTTAGAGGTTACAGTAGTTCTCGAAAATCTTCCAAATTACTGTAATTTCCTCAAAACCTCAATAAGCCTGTCGTTCTCTTCTNTCCTTCCAACTGTAATTCGAACATGCTCTCCTTCAAGCCCCATCAAGCCCGTCACACTTCGAACAATAATCTTCTCCTTTAGCAAAATATTCTCCAGATTTTCGATGCCCTCAACTCTTACAAGGATAAAATTAGCTTTTGATGGATACGGCTTCAGATAAGATATTCTGGAGAGTTCTCTGAACAGCCTCTCCCTCTCCACAACTATTTTGTCTCTCAATTNCAGATAGTAGTCCATGGACTCAAGAGCAGCAATGGCTGTCACAACAGAAGGGTGAGAGATACCAAACGGTAACCTGATTTTCTCGATTGCGTCTGCGATTTGGGGAGAGGTTATGGCGTACCCAACTCTCATTCCAGCGAGACCAAAAAACTTGGAAAAACTTCTGAGTATCACTATATTGTCAAATTCTCTTACCAGATCACTGCATGATGTCTCGGCAAACTCTACGTAAGCCTCGTCAAGAACGACATATTCTGAGTTTTCTGCAACCTTTTCCACAACTTTTCTCTCAACAGTGTTTCCTGTTGGATTGTTCGGAGAACACAGAAACGTTAGTTTGGGCTTATACTCTGCTATCACGTCTGCTTCAACACTATAACTATCAAAAACTGGAAATAGTATCTCAGAATCCCTCAGCATTGCGTATATCGCATACAGCGTGTAGGAGGGCATTGGGATCACTACCCGATCAAGAGGTTCAAGAATTGCGTTGCAGAGACAGCTTATAATCTCAGATGCACCGCAGCCAACGGCAATATTTCTCACTTCAAAACCACTGTATTCGGCTATTTTTCTTTTGAGCAATCTGTAGTCAGCATCCGGGTAAATTCTGACGAGGTTAAGTGATTGAACGTAAGCTTCTGCAACTCTCTTACTTGGTGGGTAGGGATTTTCGTTAGAGCCGAGGAGTATTAGCTTTGGGGCGGCTTCACTGATGTTTTCTGGAATCACTCCTGGATCGTATCTATTTATAATTCTAAGAACCCCTCGCATTCTTTGAGAATCTGATCGAGACATTTAATAGAGTTGCGGTCTCTGAAAAATGGATCTGAAAGTATTACATGATCCACAATCTGTACCAATTCCCTTATTCGGGACACAATAGTTTTAATATCTCCACTAATTGAAAAATTATCCAGAAGAAACTCTCTGTACTTGTAAAGAATCTTGGAATCTCTACTTTCCGTGATACTTCTTCCGTGTCTTCTTAATCGGATCAGATGATCAGTATCCACAATGCTTATTTCAGCGGCAATTTCGTGAAATCCAAATTTTTGAATAAATCTGTCACTGCTGAGGAAAACAATCGAAGATGCGATTAGCAAATCTTCTTCGAACATACTTGGTAAAACAAGGGCTGGACCGTATGAGGCAGAAAATCCGTCTCTTGAGGTGAACCCCTTCAACCACTGAACAAATTCTGGTTTAACATAGTTGATCAGAATGCCGTCTGTAATTTCAGATGAAAGTCTTGTAATCAGTGGTGATGAAACTCCTGCAAGCACAGGAACTTTTTTACCCCTAAAAAACCGGATGCACTCAATAGTTTTTTCAAGAGCCTCTTTTGAATTGATGAACTTTCCTGGTGCTATGCCCACATAAAACCGCTGGCCATGACTTGAGATTAACGCTTCCACTCCTTTCCAGATTTCAATGCAACTTCTTCGGAGAGGTGAGAGAATTCCAAATCCAATTTTAAGATCGGTGTTTTCAGCAATTATTTCTGCCACTTTCAGCGGGTCTTCAAAACCTTCAAATTCTCCAATCCATACAATTTTAATNCCAGCCTTCTCCACCAGTTTTGACTTGGTTGCAATCTCATTTGGATATAAATCGCCGTTGATATTTACACCAATTTTGCCCAGGTCCCAAAACAACCGGTTTTCAGGTTCACCAGTCAAGAGCCTTTTTCACCTCAGGTTCTCTGACCTCCTCTTCACCGGTCTCATCAAAAATTTCCTCCTCTCCCTCGCTCAGCATTNTCTCCTCAAGTTTTTCATGCATGATTTTTATCAGTCTGTCACTGTAAAGTTCTACCACATACTTTGCAGCAATTTTCGCCAGATCATGTATTTTAGCTTCCGAAATATCTTTAAATTCGAGTTTTCTCCTCTCTCTCTTAGTCTCCTCATCCTCGCGTCTCCGGTCAATATAATACTGGCAGAACAGACATTTATATGGGGAAATGGGTTCAGGTTCCTTTGCTTCTGCGAAGAAATCTTTTTCAAGCAACTCTTTCCCGCAATGAACTCCGTCGCTAAACTTGCAGTACTTTACTTTTTCCATGGACATCTGTTTTGCTATTTTAAGGAATTCTTCGAGTTCATAAGCGAGTTCGGATCTCTTTTCGGATCTCTTTTTCCTCTTGAAGAAATACCAATCAAGAAGAAGTTGGATAAACTCGGCTGGAGAGACTTTATTCCTCTCACATTTCTCCATTAACAGCTTCTCCATTTCCTGAGGAATCTCGATGGTAATCTTCATGATTTTCAGACTCCCTATTTTTCTGAAACTTTAAACCTTTCGATGATGATTAGATTTTTCATTTTTCCAGTAGCTGATCCAATCTGCAGGATTCAACGGGATGTTGTTTTAAAAATGTAGGGATTGCAAAGACTTCAGCCGTCTCCCTTTTTCAGTGGTAAATACATATCGTACTCATAATAGGGAGCTACAACCTCAAATCCCAGTTTTTTATAGACGTGGATAGCCCTTGCATTTGTTCTCTCTGTTACTAGTGTTATTCCATTGAATCCCGCTTTTTTACAGTACTCGATAATTAGTTTCATCATCTCCTGTCCGATTCCCCTGTTCTGGTAGTCCTGGTGGATGAAAATGGTAAGATCAACATCGTTCTTTTCATCCGGGACGATAACCAGGTGACCGATGATCCTGTTGTTGTGCTCAGCGACTATTGCAAATCCATTCTCTGCAAGGTAATCTACCCAGTTTTCTATGGCTTTTCTGGACAGAGGTGGTAATCCCAGGCAGCGATATTCTGGATCGTAGGATTCATACATTTCTATGAGCTTTTCCCGGTCAGTATCATGATGATACTGTCTGATAAGAATTTCGTNTCCTTTCCTGTCTTTGATGATTACATCCCTGAATTCAGGGAAATTGAAGACAGTGACAGCACCCTCCCTTGCAACCATCCAGACACCATTTAAACTCTNACTCGCAAATATTTATTATTTTCTTAAGAATATTAATCGTTTCTATAATGATAAAATGCAAGATTATTCAATCTCTATCTTTTTTATCTCCTTTGCAACTTTTACACTTTCTTCCATGGCTTCTATCTTCTCTATGCCAGCTTCTATCAAACATTTGAAAGCAAGGAGAACTTCTTTAGCAGCATTGGCCATATGCTTCACAAATTCCTCAGGAAGAACGTCATCAGGATCAGGTAGAATTATTTTAATTTCTTTCACGTTTTCACCCCAGTCTTATTTTCAGTTCCCCATTGATAAATCTTGCTCCTGTGGGTTCTTTTGATGCTACGGACTGAGGGAGGAATATAATTCTTTTCCACTGATTTGCTATTATTATCAGCTCGTCTCCTCTTTTCAGAAGTTTTATGTCCTCCTTACTGACAAATGGTACTTTTATTGAAATTATAACTTCTTCGCCCTCTTTCGATATTTTAAAGGGTCTCTCGTCACAAAAGACCTCTGTGGGATCTCTGCAGTCATAGAGTTCGTTTGCAAGCTCACCTAACTTCTCCCCCACTATTTCGGTATTTTTAAACTCTATTGTGAAGACGGGGAGTGCAAAGCGATCTTTTATTTCTTCGAGGTATTCCTGCTGTATTTCTACCCATCTTGAAAGAAATTCTCCACTATTTACTGGGAAGACTTTGTTGACCAGAAGACAATCGACCCTGTATCCGAAAATGCTGAGGTATGTAAAAGCTCTTTCAGATTCACGGATAACCATTTTTTCAGGATTTAAGACTATCCTTATTGTTGTACTATCTCCTTCAAGTATTTCTTTGAGCCTTGCAACCTTAACGTAGAGTTCCTGAACCGAGTCAAGCACACTGTCCGATGGCAGAGGTGCGTCTATCAGAGGTTTAGCAAGTGGTTTTACAATTTTAAAGAGTTTCCTTTCTATCCCAAAAAATCTCTTCATATACCATCTTGCAACTTCTGGAAAGTTCAGGAGTCTGAGCGTCTCTCCGGTTGGTGCACAGTCGAGTATGAGAACGTCAAACTCTCCACTCTCATAGAATTCCAGTATGTGAAGCAGACTTGCAAGTTCATCAAGTCCAGGAAGAATTGCAAGCTCCTCCGCGATAACCTCGTCAATTCCCTGAGATCTGAAAAAGATTCTCAGATAGTCAAGTATAGCATCCCATCTTCTTTCTATCTCATACTCAACGTTCACCTCCATTGCGTGGAGGTTTGAACTAATCTTTGTTGGAAAGGGGTTTATTTTTTTCTGAAAGGAATCTGAAAGGCTGTGTGCTGGATCGGCGGAAATGACTAGGGTTTTGTAGCCCATTTTTGCAGCTTTAATGGCAGTAGCAGCGGCTATTGTTGTCTTCCCAACACCACCTTTACCGGTAAATAGAATTATCCTTGTCATCTAAACTACATCTCCTTTCTCAGGTCTATGACTCTTCTGGCTTTTCCTTTTGATCTCTCAATTGTCCCTTTCTCGACTAGTTCCACATTCGTTCTGAGGTTCAGTTCTTTGTACAAAGCTCTTTGAACTTTTTCCTGAACTCTCTTGAGGTCTGAAAGCTCGCCTGTGAATGCACTCTCGCTCATTTCAACTCTTACAGTTATCTCATCAAGTGACCCGTTTCTGGTTATGATAACCTGGAAGTGGTCACCAACTTCGGGAATCTGCATCAGAACGTGCTCTATTTGACTCGGGAATACGTTTATACCTCTGACGATTATCATATCATCGCTTCTTCCGAGTATTCGATGTATTTTTGGATGTGTTCTTCCACAGCTGCACTCCTCATCCATAATGAAGGTTATGTCACCAGTTCTGTAACGCAACAGGGGCAATGCTTCTTTTGTCAGTGGTGTCAGAACAAGCTCCCCCTTCTCTCCNTCTGACAGCTGCTCACCTGTTTCAGGATCAATTATCTCTATTAGATAGTGATCTGCCCAAATGTGAAGTCCATTCTGTTCNTGGCACTCGAATGCAACACCAGGGCCATTCATTTCGCTCAAACCATAGCTGTCATAGGCTCTAATATTGAATGCGTTCTCAAGTCTCTTCCTGGTATTCTCACTCCATGGTTCTGCTCCAAAGCAACCTATTTTCAGACTCAGTTCATCAGGTTTTACTCCCATCTCCTCTGCAACTTCTTTGATGTGCATTGCATAGCTTGGAGTAGCGTGGATGACAGTGGTTCCGAAATCGATCATGTATCTTACCTGTCTCTCCGTATTTCCAACTCCAGCGGGAACGACNGTCGCTCCAATTCTTTCAGCAGCGTCATGAAAACCGAGTCCACCTGTGAAGAAAGCGTAGTTCACCATGTTCTGGAACACGTCTTTTTTACGAACGCCCACCATGTAGAGACATCTTGCCATCATGTTCATCCAATTCTCAAGGTCATTTGCCGTATATCCAACAACTTTCGGCTTGCCAGAAGTTCCACTTGATGTGTGCAGTCTGACAACTTCTTCAAGAGGAACGGCAAACATTCCAAACGGGTAATTTTCAATTAAGTGCTCTTTAACAGTAAAGGGAAGCTTTACAACATCTTCTTTTCTTCTTATATCTTCAGGGTGTATGTTCATTTCCTTCATGATTCGTCTGTAAAAAGGTACATTTGAGTAGGCATGCTTTACTGTCCATTTCAATCTCTTTACCTGAATTCTTTCAAGCTCGCTCTTGGGCAGAATTTCTTCCTTCTCCCAGTATTCGTTATGCATGCCATCACCTGGCAAATCTCTGAAAATCCTGGAGATTTTACTGTTTATATACTTTGGTGGGTTGTGTTGTGGAATCGATCCATTTCGATTCAATCGAAATCTACTCCCAGAAGGATTTCAGAAATCTTTTATAATCTCCTTCTTACCTGAATCAATGATCGACTCCCTCCCAACTCTGGACGATGTCGATTTATCGGGAAAAGCTGTTATAATGAGAATAGACATAAATGCACCAATTGTTGACTCNATGATACTCGACACAACGAGATTTGAAAGTCACGTCCCTACAATAGAGGAGCTTTCCGATTCAAAGCTGGTATTGTTGGCTCATCAGAGCAGACCGGGGAAAAACGACTTCACGTCACTGGAAAGTCATGCATTGACTTTATCGAAACTACTTGGAAGAAGAGTTGATTTTATCGACGAAATCTTCAGCAAAAGGGTGATTGAAAAGGTCAGGGATTTGGGAGAAGGAGAGATACTTCTTCTCGAAAATGTCAGATTTTACTCAGAGGAGCAGCTTAAGAGGAAACCTGAAGAGCATGCTCAGTGCCACATGGTGAGAAAGCTCGCTCCACATTTTGATTTATTCGTTAACGATGCATTTTCCGCTTCACACAGAATGCATGCTTCACTTGTTGGCTTTGTTCCCCTTTTACCCTCCCTTATTGGCAGGCTGGTTGAAAAAGAAGTGTCAGCTCTGAACAGAGCACTCAGAAGTGAAGGAAAAAAACTCTTCATTCTTGGTGGAGCAAAAATAAAGGATTCGGTAAAGGTGTTGAAAAACGTCTTGACTTCTGGGATTGCCGATATGGTTGTTTTGACAGGAGTGGTCGCCAACTACTTCCTTCTGCTTGACGGAAAAAGGCTTGGAGAGCTTAATGAAAAGATTGTGGCAGATAACAAAGAAGATGTGGATGACGAAGAGATGCGTGTCCTGTTGAGGAAGTACAGAGATCGAATAATTCTCCCGATGGATGTCGGGGTTGAAAAAAATGGTGTCCGGGCAGATGTCCCCTTGGAAAAGTTTGATGGAAAAGAGAGGATAATGGATATAGGGATTGATACGGTGAATAAACTTTCCGAAATCATTCCAGAATACGATGTTGTGGTTATTAATGGCCCTGCAGGAGTTTTTGAGGATGAAAGATACGCTCTTGGCACGTATGAAATCCTGAAGTCCGTTTCCAAGGCAAGGTTCTCTGTTGTTGGTGGTGGGCACATATCCTCTGCAGCCAGACTTTTTGGTTTATCAAGCAAGATGAGTCATGTTTCTGTGGCTGGTGGTGCCTGTATAAGATACCTGAGTGGTGAAAAACTTCCCGCTCTTGAGGTGATAAAAGAGTACTGGGAGAAAAAGTGGTCTTCCCATATCTCCAGTAATTTTTAAATGCTTATTAGATAAAATTTTAAATCAATCTAAATCTTAATTCTTGTAATTTAACTATTTTTTGGAAATAACAAACCTTAAATAGCTATCAAAATTTGAAATGAAGAGGTGTGAAAGATGAATTTCAGAGAAGATTATGAGAAAAAGCTGATCAGTGCTGAAGAAGCTGCANGACTTGTTGAGAGTGGAATGCACATAGAACTTGGAGGTTCAGCCAATACGGCTCTGATAATAGATTCTTTTCTGGCAAAAAGGAAGGATGAGCTGGAAAACGTTACAGTGGGGACGTTTATAGATATTGCCCATTATGAAATCCTGAAAGCCGANCCTGAAAGAGAAGTTTTCAAATGGACGAGCGGATTTCTTCACATGCCTGTAAGATCATGCAGCAGAGAACTTGGAGTATGCATGTTCAGACCCAATCTTTATCACGACGTCCCAAGAATTGCCCGTGAAGTGTTTAAAGGAAAGGTTGACATCGCCTACATCGTTACAACTGAAATGGACGAGCATGGATTCTTCAACTTTGGGCTTACCTGCTCACACATGAAGGCAATAGCAGAGGCAGCGAAAAAAGTTGTTGTTATTGTGAAAAAAGACATGCCATGGATCTATGGAGGTTACGATGAGTGCATACACATCTCTGAAGTTGATCATGTTGTAGAGGATGAACTGCCAACACCCTTTCTACCCTTCATTCCTCCACCCAGCAAGGAAGATGTAATGATAGCAGAGAATATAATAGAGGCGGGACTTATTGAGAACGGCTCTACTCTCCAGGTTGGAATTGGCCCTCTGCCGGATTCGGTTGTGAAACTTCTGAGGGAGTACGGATACAGGGATCTGGGAATCCACACAGAAATGATGGGTGATGGAATACTTGACCTAATTGAAGATGGCATAGTTACGAATAAAAACAAGACGCTCAATAGAGACAAGAGTGTTTTCACCTTCTGTCTTGGAACNAGGAGGGTTTACGATTACGTGAACAAAAATCCTGGTGTTGCTACGTTTCCAGTTGATTATACAAACGATCCATTTATAATAGCTCAGCAGCCCAAAATGTTCTCACTCAATCAGGCTGCACAGATCGATCTAATGGGAAATGTAAATTCCGAGCAAATGGGGATTGTATCGCAGTCAGGGAAGCTTTTCCAGATCAGTGGAACTGGTGGACAACTCGATTTTGTTATGGGATGTCTTTTCAGCAGAGACAGAAAGGGTAAGAGTGTGCTTGGAATTTACTCAACCTACAACGGTACATCGAGAATAGTACCCGTGCTTCCTCCAGGTTCTGCTGTGACCGTTCCAAGATCAATGACGCAGTATATAGCCACCGAGTGGGGTGTAGCCTATCTTAGAGGGTACACGATAAANGAGAGAGCCATAGCATTGATAAATCTCGCTCATCCAGATCACAGGGATTCACTCATAGAAGAGGCAAAAAAAGTCGGCATATTTCCTCCAAAATACAGTATTCCAGCCGGAAAACCCGAGAATGTTTTGGTGAGAAGAGATTAATTAGAGGAGCCTTTAAAAGATCTTTTAATTTCTTATTGAAAACCACTTCAAAGTTTTTGATGTAAAGCGGAGGATGATATAAAATTAAAATGTAAAGGCAACTTTCCCAGCTCCTGTTTTACTCTTATTCATGGCAGTCCACAAAGCTTTTTTGTACTGCTCGATCGGAAACTTGTGGGTCAAGAGTGGGCTTAAATCTATTCTCTTGAGGAGTTCAAGTGCGATTTCAAAAGTTCGTTTTCTCTCCCCGTTTACAGTTTCCAGTCCACAGCCGAATGTACCAACTATTTCAACTTCTTTTGAGAAGACTGGTGCCCAATCAAGAGAAAGTTTGGCTGCTGTTCCACCAAGCACAATTTTACCTCCAGGCTTCACTATTCGGAGAGCGGTGTCAATAGTAGCTTCATCACCAACGCACTCGAAGACAACATCTACTCCACCACCAACAAACATCGGTTTATCCCTGGGAGGATGGTAAACTCTCCCGCCAGTAAATTCGGCAATTTTTTCCACTGGCTTTTCACCCCTTTCGAGACATACTGTTTTATCAGCACCAAATTTCTCTGCCATTTCTGTCTGGAAGCTGCCTGCGTCAATCCCTATGATCTCACCCTTAAATCCGAGTCCCCTCAACGCCGATATGACGCATATACCGATGGTTCCGCATCCTATCACGGCTACACTCTCATCTTCACTAGGAAATGCTTTCAATACCGCNTGTATGGCTATCGAAAAAGGCTCTGTCAGTACAGCATTTTCATTCCTGATCTGATCGGGAACTCTGAAAAGCTGAAATTCGTGTGCGAGAAAATAATCAGCCCANGCTCCTCCAGTGTCCCTGCAGAAGCCAGTAAACAGTCCGGGAGCTATACTTCCGCGGTCGAGGTTGTAACACGTTGCATAACTGCCCTTTTTACAGGAAGGACATTCATCGTCAAATCCTCTGACTTTGCAGGGTAAGGTCGGTTCTACGACAACTCTGTCTCCTTCTTGGAAGTTCTCAACACTCTTACCCTTCTCCTCTATTATACCAACCACTTCGTGTCCGGGAATAATCGGAAAAGAAGTGAGAGGAAACAAGTAAAAACTCTCGGAGAGTGTTATGAGCCTTATGTCAGATCCGCAGATCCCTGAGAGAACACTGTTAATCTTGACCCACTTATCTCCTGGAAGTTTTGGTTCCGGATGGTCATTCCTGAATGAAACCATGGATAGAGGGCCATAATATGCGCTCTTAGAAAGTTTCGCAAGAAGCAATGTTAGAGCAGCTCTTGCAAAGCTGAGCTCAATTACTACAGCTCTCACCTCAATCTACCTCAGGAGCCTCACATCCTTCAAGCCACACAGCTCCGAGTGTTGCAAGGTCTGGTGGTGTGAGATGCGGTTCCTGAGCTACAATTACATCGAGCAGTGCCGGTCCTTTGTATTTTGCAGCCCTTTCAAGAGCAGGCCTTATCTCCTCTGGATCTTCAACTCGCTCTCCATACCATCCNGCTGCTTTCGCAACGAGATCGTATCGAAGGTCGCTAAAGTCAACGCCTATGTATCTTTCTTTGAATGAAAGTTTCTGGGAACCTTTTATCATCCCCCAGGATCGATCGTTGATTACGATCACGGTTATGTCTACTCCAAGCCTGTTTGCGGTTTCAAGTTCTTGGATAGCTGTACCAAAGGCCCCATCACCAGTTATAAGATAGACATCCTTCTCAGGTGCGGCAAGTTTTGCAGATATTGCGTACGGAAGNCCCACGCCAAGATGACCGGAATCTGCTGCCCATAGAAATGCTCTCGGCTCATATACTCTGTGGACGTAGAAGGCCCATACAGCAGTATTACCCCCGTCAATGCAGAAGATGGCATCTCTCGGGAAGAAGTCCCTAACTTCTTTAATCACCCGGAGTGTGTGAATGGGTTTCTGATTACTTTCGGCCATTTTTAGGTATTCACTCTGCCAGGTTTCCTGAACGGATTTGTAAGTCTGCAANTTGTCTGTTGGCTCTCTTTTGTCTGTTCTTTTCTTGATAGCTTCAAGTAGCTGTCTAAGAACAACTTTTGCATCTCCTACGAGAGCAAGATCCACTGGGCGGTTTAGGGCTATTTTTCCACCATCGATATCGATCTGAATTGTTTTCTGCTGGTCTGGATCTCCCCAGAGNGGTGGTCTACCCCAGAAATCAACATCTCCCATTTTACTACCAATTACAAGTATAACATCAGCTTCGTTCTGAGCCATTATGGCAGCAGGATTTGATGGAATCAGAACTTGTGGGTGGTCTTCAGGTAGAATGCCTCTTGCAGCAAGGGTGGATATTGCAACGCCTCCAAGATACTCGACAAGCTCTCTCACTTCATTCCAGGCTCCTGATTTGACTGCACCGTATCCTGGGTGGATAAGTGGAAGTTCGGCGTTTACAAGCATTTCTGCTGCTTTTTCTACAAGTTCAGGATTTGCAGCGGGTGGATGGGTGGCTCTGTATCTCTGGGGCGGATAAATTTTTGCTTCACTCTCTTCTTTGCCGTTATAAAGGACATCAGATGGAAGATCGAGATGTACAGGGCCAGGATCTCCAGAGGTTGCCTTTCTGAATGCCATATGAACGAGTTCAGGAATTCGTTCCCAGTGAGAAACAACTGCGTTCCACTTTGTTATTGGTTTGAAAAGATGGTACTGATCAAGAGCCTGCATCGAGCCATGNTCCGGATAACTTCTGAATGTCTGGTTTTGAGCTGTGAGAACGATAATTGGTATGCCGTCCGCCCATGCGGGATAAACTCCGGGTACGAGATTGGCGCCTCCAGGTCCGATGGTTCCAAGACACACACCTGGTTCTCCGGTTACTCTTGCCCATGCGTCAGCCATGTTTGCTGCAGCCTGTTCATGTCTGCAGGTTATGAACTGGATTTTTCCATCTTCCCCAAGCCTTTTAACAGCATCAAGCAGGGTTAGAAGCTGACCGCCAGGTACACCGAAGATGTACTTAACACCCTCTTCGATTAAACACCTAACAAGCAATTCTCCTCCAGAAATTTTCGCCATCTTCTCACCTCGAAGGCGAGTTAACATCATCTTTAATAAAAATTGTTATTTGTGGTTGAGATTGGAAGTGGCGTTTCTTAAGCTGTTCAAAATAAAAAGATTTATCAGTATAATTATGGACGGTAGATGGGGATTTTTATGGCGGAACTGAAATTTNAGGCTGAGAAGTGTTTGAGTTGCGACAGCTATGCATGTCTGACGAAGTGCAGATATCTGAACTACGATTTTAAGACGGCAAGGGAAGAGAGAATTAAGATTGCAAAAGGAGAGTACAGCCGTGTCCTGGAGGAATGCAAAACCTGCTACGGTTGTGAAGAATACTGTCCATACGACAACCATCCGTTTTACAGAATTGTGGAGTTGCAGGAGGAGTATCAGATCCATCTGGCTCCAAAACCAATAGCAAAACAGCTTGTGAAGATGTACGCTGCAAGAGAAAAGGATCTGACGAGGATATCCCCGGTTGGGAAAAAGGCAATCTCGTTATGCCTTTTTCCGGATCTCAAATCAAGTCTTGAGAGCAAACTGTTTGAGGGAATGCCAGTAATACTCGGAAGGCAGATTTTCTGCAATCTTGTTTATCTACATTTCGCAAACATGTCGGTGATAAAAGAGAGAGCTCAACAAANGATTGATAACATTTCAAAATATGGAGTTGAAGAGCTGGTCTGTTTTCACGATGAATGTTACGGTTTTTTCAATTCATACGCAAAGGCTTATGGACTTGAAGTTCCGTTTAAAGCTACACANTTGTTCGAGTACCTTTATCAGAAACTGAAAGAGAGNGAGGATTCTCTTAGAAAGCTTAATCTTAAGGTTGCTTATCAGCGGAATTGCTCGAACAGGTTAAGTCCGGAAACNGACAAGNTCTTGGATAAGATATTCGAGCTGATTGGTGTGGAGAGGGTGGATAGAGAGTACGACCGTGACAATGCTCTGTGTTGTGGAGCGGTTTTCCGAATGTGGGGGGAGGATGAACTGGCAGAAGATGTGCAGAGGAGAAACATCAAAGATATGGTGGATTCAAAAGCCAATTTTGCTGTATTCAACTGTCCCATGTGTTATGTGGCATTGGGCGAGATGGCAGCTAAAAACGGTCTGATGCCTCTTTTAGTGAGCGATCTTTGCAGACTCGCGATAGGTGAAACTCCACGCATTCCGGGGAGGGGTTGAGATGGCTGATGCGGACATTTATGAAGAACTTGCAGAAATTGTAGGTAAAGAGTTCGTTTCCAGAGAACCTGAGGAACTGTATTTGTATTCGTGTGACCCGGGTACGATGCCTCCAGCCAAGCCTGACTACGTTGTGCTACCCGGAACAACGGAGGAGGTTCAGAAGATCGTTCTGCTTGCCAACAGACACAAAATACCTGTCATTCCTATGGGTGGTGCACTTGCACTAAGCGGTCTGGTAAGACCGCTGAGAGGCGGGATAGTTGTGGACATGAAACGTATGGACAGGATAATAGAGGTAAATGAGAGAGCGAGGTATGCGGTGATTGAGGCCGGTGTTACGGAGGGAAAGTTGAAGTCGTACCTTGAGAAAAACCATCCGAATCTCCGCCATTCAATGCCAGATGCACCTCCAATTGCAACAATTACAGCAAACGTNCTGATTCATGGTTCTGGAAGGTTGTCACAGATGTACGGCTTTCATTCAGACATGATAAACGGCCTTGAAGTTGTGCTGCCAACTGGGGAGGTTTGCAGANTTGGATCTTGCAGTCTCTCGCCATACTGGTTCTCTCGTGCTCCTCTTCCGGATTTAGCTGGACTCTTCATTGGCTGGTTTGGAACCACAGGGATAGTAACCAAACTTGGAATAAAGCTGTATCCAAAAAAGAAGCTCAGAGATGTCATGATTTTTGTGACAGAGAATCCAGATTATGTTTCTGACATTATATGGAGAGTGACACAAACCGAAATGGCTGAAGACATAACGGTGTGGTCTCAGCCAATGCCCGNGTGGGCAGAGGGATTTCAACACACTACAATCTATGTGACAGCAGATTCCGAGGATGAGCTGGAGTTTAAGTGCAGAGTTATCAGGAACTCGTTAAAAGAGTACATCAGAAAAAAAGAGGGTGGATTTCTATTCCTGCCACCCGGAATGAAAAGGATGTTTCTCGAAGAGCCCATGTCCCAGCTTGTGAGATTCGCTGACGTAAGAAGAGGGGGCGGATTTGAGTACGTTGGAGCGATACTGCCAGTTGAACTTTTTGGCGAGGCTTATAGAAAGGGACTTGAGATAGTTGAAAAAGTTGACGTTACCTATGCATTCAGTGTTCGTGTAATAGGCAGAGCTCACTGCATGATGTTTGCCTACGCATATCCATTCANCAGAGCTGATGAGGNGGATATGGAGAAGGCAAGAAGGGCTCTGCATGAAACGAACAAGATGGTTCTTGAAATGGGAGGGATACCATGGAAGGCGGAACTCCCGGCACAGAAACTAATTCTTGAGAGAATGGATCCGGAAACCAAGAAGTTGATGAAGAGGGTAATGCAGTTACTTGATCCTCATGGAATAATGAACCCGGGGAACTGGGAGGTTGAATAGGCTGATGGGCTGAGGGGGTGAGGTGAATGGAGAGAGTAAACTACGCGGAGATTGTTCACAGGTGTTTCAGATGTGGATACTGCAAGTACCCGTCTGATTATTCAGAACTCAACTGCCCTTCTTACGCGAAATACAGATTTGAGACTTACTTCTCGGGAGGTAGAATGTGGTTGATAAGAGCCTGGGTGAATGGGGATTTGGAGTGGAGCAATCATCTTGGCGAGATAATCTACTCATGCTCAACCTGTAAAAACTGTGTTGAAAGTTGTGTTTTCAAATTCAGTGATCAGATTGTGGACGTTCTCATGGCAGCCAGATCTGATATGGTTGAGAGAAGTCTTGTACCCTCGAAGGTAATCGAATTCTTCAACAACATCGCAAAGGTGGGTAATCCCTGGGGAGAAAATCCAAGAAAGAGAACCGAGTGGGCTGAAGGAAAGTACTATCGTGGAAATGAGTATCTACTCTTTGCCGGCTGTGTGGCATCCTACGATACACGAGCCAGAAAGGCTCTGAAAGCCCTGATGGAACTGCTGGAAATTGGAGATGTAGATTTTGGTGTCATGGAAGATGAGAGATGTGAAGGGAATGAGGTTCTTGTAATGGGTGAATTCGGTCTTTTCGAAGAACTTGCAGGGCACAATATTAGAAAGTTCAGAGAGTATGGCGTTGGGAGGATACTGACTCCAGATCCACATGCTTACAACGCATTCAGAAATTACTACCCCAGGCTTGGTGGAGAATTTGAAGTCATACACCATTCTCAGCTAATTTTAGCTCTGATGATGAATGGAAACCTGAAACCGAGTGGACTGGATGGAAAAGCGACATACCACGATCCCTGTTTTCTGGGGAGATGGAATGGGATTTACTCCGAACCGAGAAGGATACTTGAGATGATTCCAGGTCTGAGGTTTGTGGAAATGCGAAGAAACAGGAATAACGCATTCTGTTGTGGAGGTGGAAGTGGCAATTTCTACACAGATTACCTTGGTGGAAGAAACAGTCCTGCGAGGATTAGAGTCATAGAAGCATCGGAAATCGCTGATATACTCGTCACATCCTGTCCTGCGTGTCTTATGATGCTCGAAGATGCAAAAAAGTCTGAGGGGTTGGATATTGAGATAAAGGATCTGGCAGAAGTGGTGCTTGAATGTCTGAAATCCTGAAATGCAATTGCACATGAATCACAAAATTTTTCATGTTGGATAAACAGTTTCACCTCAAAAAGGTGAGGTGGTTGATATGGAAATGAAGTTCACGAAGGTGAATCAGGTTGGTATAGTTGTAAGAGATCTTGAAAGGACAGCAAAGTTTTTGCAGGAAAAATTTGGAGTAGGCCCATTTGCAACTCTTGAACATCAGCTTCCGAAGGGGAGAATTAAGATTGGTCTGNCATTTCTTGAAAATCTACAGCTTGAACTGATAGAGGTGCTGGAGGGTGAAGCTGTTTACTCAAAATTCCTTGAGGAAAAAGGAGAAGGCATTCACCATCTGGGCTTCTTTGTGAAGGATATTGAAGAGGCAAAGATGTGGGCTGAAGAAAGGGGGATGAAAGTTCTGGAAGAAGGAAACGTTGCAGGAGTTAGATACGCATATCTTGATACGGAGGATGATGCAGGTTTCATTCTGGAGTTTATTCAGGTTTGAGAAATGTGCTTGAGTGAGAAAATGACTCTTAAAAGACTCAGAAGAATAATTCTGTTTTATACAATGCTAATCTTCGGTCTCATTACAATTGTCACTGGTCTGGTACTTTACTTCTGGCCAAAGGGACCAAGAGCCGGACAGCTAATCATACTCGGNTTTGAGAAAGATTTCTGGAAAGAGCTGCACACCTACGTAACAGTCGCAGCTGTTGTATTGATCGTACTGCACATTTTTGAAAACAGAGCGTGTGTTAAAATGTATGTAAGGGAAACTTTGAAGTCAGGATAACTCTCTCACCATTNCAGACAGTAAGAATTTGAAAAAGATCAAAATCTGAAGAATTCCTCAACAGAGCCGTATCTTTTGATTATCCTGAGGTACAGGTCGTCAAGCACTCTGCTCGACGCCCCCCATACAAGTCTGCCTGCACACTCAAAGTTTGGTCCCCAATCTGTAATTCTGCGAGATAAAAGTACAGACTCCAGACTGTCGATTAGAATGCTGCTAACTTCTCTCCTGTCTGGAGTAAAAGAGGTGCCATCTACAACTCCGACAACTGGACAGATTTTAATTCTATAGGCCATAACCTCTCTTGGCGTAAGNTATCCCAGTATTTTTATCCTCTCCCGGCGAATTCCGAGTTCCTCCTCGACCTCTCTCAGAGCTGTTTCTACAGGTTCCTCTTCGCCCTCAATCATCCCCCCGGGAAAAGCTATGTGTCCAGCACTTCTGGAAAGAGTTTTTGACCGAACAATCATCAAAATTTTCGGTTTTTCATCGTCTTTATAATTTCCCGCAGAGCTGCCTGAATTGAGAATTGGAACAAGCACAGCTGCAACACTCTTTCTTTTTACTTCTTTGTCCAGTAGTTCCTGCAGTCTTTCTTCGAACGTCATCTTTTTTTTCTGCACAGTGGAAGTGGTCGGGGAAATATTTAAAATTAAAGCTTGTTCGGAATGTTCGATATTCTGTGAGATCAGCGTGAAATTCGCGGTTTTATGGTGTGTATGCATAAAATGGTACAGGGGTGAAGCAGAGTACTGCAATGGTAAACGCGATGATTCCGAGAGCATATCTCCGGGCGTCGAGTGGTGTTATATCGTCAAGCGGCTCTGGATGACCCTGCATGGAGAAGAAGAAAGCTATTATCCCCCAGAGTAGCCAGATAGAGTCCGGGTAGTTGTAAACGCGTGAAATAAAAATTCCTATGGAGATCAGGACTAATGGCATAGCTTTAGATACTTTTTCGGCATTCTTTCCTATCATTGCCCTCAGCACATGCCCACCGTCGAGCTGACCAACCGGTATCATGTTGAGAAATGTGACGAAAAAACCCACCCAGCCTGCAAAGGCTACGGGGTGGATTGTGAAACTGTTGTAGTTCATCAGAGTTAGCAATGCCTCGAATATCGGAGGAGTTCCAATGTAAAGTGTCGGTCTACCTTGAACGTTAAATGGAAGGGAAAGACCAATGATTGTTACAGCAATAGAGGCAGCGATACCGGTGAAAGGACCTGCAACTCCCACGTCGAAAAGCGCCTTTCTGTTGGGTATCGCACCTCTGTGTCGTATCACAGCGCCGAGTGTTCCAACGATGGTAGGAAAGGGTATGAAGTATGGTAGCGAGGTCTTCATTTTCCATTTTCTCGCTGCCAGAAAATGACCCATTTCATGACTGCCCAGTACAAACATTATAGCGAGGGAGAATATAAATCCACCAACNAAATCTATTCGCTCTCCATAAAAAGTAGAACCTATCGCGGTTGTTGATGCCATTGTTGCAATGAAAAGCAAGATGTTGATCCAAATTCTTTCTCTCTTTTCAGCTTTTTTCAGCTCCAGAATCAGTTCACCATAGCTGTATTTCATTGAAATCTCGTAATCTCTTGACAGACCTGCAAGGAACCTTTTTATTTCAGAATGTTCAGCAAAGGGGATAACGTAAAAACGGTAAAAACGATCTCCAACTTCGTAGGAGTAAATTCTGAAGTATTTCTCCAATTCTTTCAAAAGTTTCTCAGCTTCTTCAGGTATCTTTTCTGCACGCCATCCGGACATGTTTTTCAACTCTCTTTCTTTATCAATCTGACGATCCCTGCATCAGCATCAACCAGGATTCTATCTCCATTCTTAACTATCTGAAAAAACTTTTCTTCAACTCTATCGACAAGAGGTATTTCAGCTATCATTGCACCGATAGCAATTATTGCTTCTGTCTTTGCGTTGATTATTGCTGCTGGAGCTGTGCGAAGCTTCTTCATTTTGAGCAAAGTGTACGTACCAACCGTTGAACCTCTACCGCCCGGAAAAACAAAAACTTTTCCTACGATACTCTTTCCAGCTATATCACTCTCTTTGAACAGAATCTTTCCTGAGGTCGGGTCAATATCCCCCAGAAACGAAATAAGGTTTTTTGTAACTATTGCCTCCCCCTCTGCTTTTCCTCTGGTAATCCCTCTGCACCGAAATTCCATTTTCACACCTGTAAATTTGGTGAAGGAGTATATTGATTTAACTTCTGGGATAGCCCAAGACTGCACGGGTAATCCATAATCCACGATTTCTCTTTCAAGAGTTNCATCAAACTCAGACCTTTTCCCGATTTCTATTAGCTACTTTGGATATAAGTGACGCAAAGACTGCCGCACTGAATCCGCTATCGATGTTGACAACAGCGACACCGGAGGAACAGCTCTGCAACATTGCGAAAAGAGTTGAAATGCCTGAAAGATTAACACCATAACCGATTGAAGTTGGCACAGCTATGACAGGCACATCAACCAGTCCAGCAATTATGGATGGTAATGCTCCTTCCATTCCGGCAACGACTATCACTGAATCAACTTTCTCATCCCTTACTTTTTTCACAGGTTCGACAATTCTATGGAGTCCGGCAACCCCAANATCATAGAACCTCAGAACCTCAAGTCCGAGAAATTCGGCTGTTACTGCAGCCTCCTCAGCAACACTTATGTCAGAAGTGCCGGCCGTCAGAATTGCTGTTTTACCGATAATCTTTTTCTCTCTCCATTCGCTCCCAATGATTGCAATTCTTCCTCTCTCATTTACGGTCACGTGTTCCAGACTTTTTAAGGCGTCTATCTGGTCTCTGTTGAGTCTCGTAATCAGAGTTGATTTCCTGGCTTTGACAATGTTATCCACTATTACAAGAAGGTCTTCAACACTTTTACCCTCTGCATAAACTGCTTCAGGCTTCCCTGCTCTCTCCTCCCTCTCAAGATCCAGATTTGCAATTCTTTCCAGATATTTTTCATTCCTGTTTTCTTTTCCGGTCATGCTCTGAGTTAAATTCAGTTCGCTCTTTCAGCCNCCATTCTCGCAGCCTCCTCGTGGTATTCCTGTATTGATTTAACTATCATTCCCTTGTATTTTACAACCTCTATTGCCTTTACAGCAGCTTCAGCCCCAGCAATCGTTGTTATGTAAGGAATACCATAATCAACAGCCATCCTCCTTATCATGTAGCCTTCCGTTTTACCCTTTTTCCCCGTTGGAGTGTTTATGATCAGGTCTATTTCTCTGTTGATAATTGCATCCAGAACGTTCGGCCTTCCTTGGCTCACTTTCATAACGAGNTCCGCATCAATTCCTTTCGATCTGAGATAACTTGCGGTTCCTTCAGTTGCGATTATTCTGAATCCCATTTCGGATAACTTCCTTGCCACACCTACGATCTTTTCCTTATCGGAATCTCTGACACTGATAAAGACGGTTCCTTCAAGTGGAAGCCGCATTCCAGCAGACAGTTCAGCTTTGTAGTAAGCCAGGCCAAAATCGTAATCAATACCCATAACCTCCCCTGTTGATTTCATCTCAGGCCCAAGGGTTGGGTCAACTCCCGGTAATTTTATGAATGGAAACACTGCTTCCTTCACAGCTACGTGCCTGAGTTTCAGTCTTTCCTTTATCCCAAGTTCTCTGAGCTTTTTACCCATCATCAACTTTGCAGCCACCTTTGCGAGGGGTATTCCGGTGGCTTTACTCACAAATGGAACAGTCCTGCTTGCTCTGGGATTAGCTTCAAGAACGTACACAACTCCATCTTTTACAGCGTACTGGATGTTGATCAAGCCTATAACTTTGAGGGCGAGGGCCATTTTCCGTGTGTAATCTATTATTCTGTTAATTATCTCTTCAGAAAGAGAAACTGGTGGCAAAACGCAGGCAGAGTCGCCGCTGTGTATTCCTGCTTCCTCGATGTGCTCCATAATTCCACCTATCACCACTTCTTCTCCATCGCATAATGCATCGACCTCGACCTCTATCGCATCTTCAAGGAATTTATCGATAAGAATGGGTTTTTCCGGACTGACCTCCAGAGCCTCAGTTATGTACCTCTCAAGTGTCTCCTCATCGTAAACTATCTCCATAGCCCTCCCACCCAGGACGTAGGATGGTCTGACAAGCACGGGATACCCTATTCTTCTTGCAACCTCTTTTGCCTCTTCAAGGCTGAATGCGATCCCATTCTCAGGCTGGGGAATGTTCAGATTCTTCAGGAGTTTTGAAAACCTTTCTCTGTCCTCTGCAATGTCTATGGAATCAACAGACGTACCCAGAATTTTGACTCCACTTCTTTCAAGTTCCTGAGATATGTTAAGTGGTGTCTGCCCGCCAAACTGCACGATAACCCCTTCAGGCCGTTCGTTCTCATAAATGTTCATCACGTCCTCATGAGTTATGGGCTCAAAATACAGTCTATCGGCTGTGTCGTAGTCTGTTGAAACGGTCTCGGGATTGCAGTTTACCATTATCGTCTCGTATCCCTCCTCTCTTAAACTCTTTACTGCATGAACACAGCAGTAATCGAATTCAATCCCCTGTCCAATTCTGTTTGGCCCAGCTCCNAGGATCATGACCTTTTTTCTCTTTGTTCTTACAGCATCGTTTTCATCTTCGTAAGTAGAATAGTAGTAAGGAGTCTTCGCCTCGAATTCAGCAGCACAAGTATCAACCATTTTATAAACAGCTTTAACTCCTTTCTCCTTTCTGACTTTCCTGACCGTGGCTTCATCTGTGCCGAATATATGTGCAAGCTGCCTGTCAGAAAAGCCAAGTCTTTTAGCCTCAATCAGAACATCGGGTGAGAGATCTTCAATGTCGTGCCTCTTTGCTATTTTCTTGAGGAATTTCTCGAATTCCACGATGTTTCTGATCTTCTCGATAAACCAGGGATCAATCTTTGTGAGTTCGTAAATTTCTTCGACACTAAAACCTTTTCGAAGGGCGTACCGGATGTAGAAGATTCTGTCACTATTTGGAAATCTCAGCTTGTTTATTATTTCTTCTCTTGTAACTTTCTTATCTTTTCCATCACTCCCAAGACCATATCTTCCAATTTCAAGACTTCTCAGTGCTTTTTGAAGTGCTTCTTCGAAGGTTCTGCCTATAGCCATGACTTCTCCAACACTCTTCATCTGACTGCCAAGTGTAGCATTTGCAGTTGGGAACTTATCAAAAGCAAATCTCGGAATTTTGACAACAACGTAGTCTATTGTGGGTTCGAAGCTTGCTGGTGTCTCTTTTGTTATGTCATTTGGAATCTCGTCAAGAGTGTATCCAACTGCCAGTTTTGCGGCGATTTTTGCTATGGGGAACCCAGTTGCTTTCGATGCAAGAGCAGATGACCGACTTACGCGTGGATTCATTTCTATTGCTACAAATCTATCACTTTCGGGATGCACTGCAAATTGAATGTTACTTCCGCCAGTTTCAACGCCTATTTCCCTAATGATATCTATCGCAGCATCTCTCAATCTTTGGTACTCTACATCAGTCAGAGTTTGGGCAGGGGCAACTGTTATGCTATCTCCAGTGTGCACACCCATGGGATCGAAGTTCTCGATGGAACAGATGATAACTACGTTATCTGCAAGATCCCTCATCACCTCGAGTTCGAATTCTTTCCATCCAATCACTCCCTCCTCGATAAGTATCTGGTTGATCATTGACAGTTTAAGCCCCTTCTCCGCTATTTCTCGCAGTTCTTCCCGGTTGTAGGCTATTCCACCACCCGTACCTCCGAGGGTGAATGCCGGTCTAACGACGACAGGGTAGCCAATCTCCTCAGCAATCGAAAGCGCCTCACTTACATCGTTTGCGATATCGCTTTTTGGTACATCAAGACCTATCCTCTCCATCGATTTTTTGAAAAGTTCTCGATCTTCAGCCTTCTTTATTGCTTCAAATTTAGCTCCGATCAGCTCTACTCCGTGTTCTTCAAGAACACCCATTTCAGTGAGCTGTACTGCGAGATTCAAAGCAGTCTGACCACCAAGAGTGGGAAGAAGAGCGTCAGGAGTTTCTCTGTCAATTATCTTGGCAAGAATCTCAGCTGTTAGGGGCTCGATGTATATCTTATCCGCCATCTCTGGATCTGTCATGATGGTTGCCGGATTTGAGTTGACGAGTACNACCTCGTAACCCTCCTCTTTCAAAGCCTTACATGCTTGACTACCCGAATAATCAAATTCGGCAGCCTGACCTATAACAATTGGACCTGAACCTATAACCATGATCTTTCTGATATCTTCCCTCTTCGGCATCCAATCACCCGTCTAACATNAATTCATAAAGCAACCCTAATTGTTCCTGTTTGCTAATATTCTCTGANCATTCTAACGTACTCATCAAAGAAGAAGTATGTGTCATGCGGCCCTGGACCCGCTTCAGGGTGATACTGAACTGTGATGAGAGGAAAATCTTTGTGTCTCAAACCCTCAACCGTGTGGTCATTTAGGTTTATCTGGGTTANTTCCATTAGGGAGGGCAGGGTTTTATCGTCAACGGCGAAGTTGTGATTCTGGCTGGATATGAAAACTCTCTCGTTCTCAAAATCTTTAACAGGCTGGTTACTTCCGTGATGACCAAACTTGAGTTTGAATGTTCTGGCTCCCAGGGCAAGAGCTGTAAGCTGGTGTCCAAGACATATACCGGCCATCGGTATCTTCCCAGCGAGCTTTTTGATTGTTTCTATGGTTTCCTTGACTCTTGCTGGATCTCCAGGGCCATTGGAAATGAAAACTCCGTCGGGGTTCATTTCTACAATTTTATCAGCAGGGTAGTTGTAAGGGACGAGAGTGACATTTACGCCCCTCTTCCCGAGCTGCCTGACTATGCTCATCTTCACTCCACAATCAACCAGCACAACTTCCAGCTTACCACCAAAATCAAACCTTTTAGGCTCAGAAACGCAGACCTTATCAACCAGGTCAATATCACCTATGAACGGTTGTTCAACAGCCTTCTTAACAAGTTCCTCCCTGCTCACATCTCCAACGCCTATCGCAGCCTTCATTGAGCCGTAAATCCTTATCTTCTTTGTTAGCATTCTCGTATCTATTCCCTCAATGCCAGGAACATCATAACTTTTCAGCAGTTCATCAACACTCATCTCGCTTCTCCAGTTACTGGGCTTTTTGCAAAGCTCTCTGACTGCAAATCCCTCAACCTTAACACCATCGCTCTCAAAATCCTCTCTACATACACCATAATTCCCAATCAATGGGTATGTCATCATCAGAATCTGTCCCTTGTAACTTGGATCGGTGAGAGCCTCCACGTAACCCGTCATGCTTGTGCAGAAAACAAGTTCTCCTTCTGCATCTNTTTCAGCTCCAAAAGCATAACCTTCAACGTAAGTACCGTCTTCAAGTGCCAATGCAGCTTTTACACTTTTTTTATTCCTCATACCAGCTCCCTCAATTTTTTAACAACCTCCTTCAGCCTGGGAACATCAAAAAGTCTTCTACCTGTAACCTCGTTGCAGAAGGACATGTAAAGCTCTGAAATCGCAGTTCTAAGCTCTCNAGGTAGTTGTGGGGGTCTGCCAACAAGATCTCTCCAGTTTTCAGCTCCTTTGTACTTCTTTACACNCTCATACCACTCTGTCTTTCTGTAGAACTTTCTGAGTATTTCTTTACTTACCTCAAAACCGTCATGACTGAAGCGGCACTCATCTGGTGTTCCGACAGCGTCCACAATCATGAATCTGCGGTTTTCGTCAAATGCAATTTCTATTTTTCCATCTTCATTCTCNAGTCCAGTTTTAGCAACCTCTCTACTGATTATTTCATCCACTTTTAGCACAATAGACTTCAGTTCTTCAAATTCTTCATCACTGAGTCCTGAAATTTCCTTAGCTTCTTCATATGAGAGGTATCTGTCCACATCCTCAAGCTTTGTGCTAAAGTCCACGATTGGCTTTTTCAGTTTCTGATTGGGTTTGATTTCATCGAGGCCNAAATCCTGAGGTTTAACTTCTCCTTTTTCAAGCCTTCTGAGAAGAGATGACCCTTCAGGCACAGAATTTCTGTAAATCACTTCGAGGGGTAGCAGAAAGTTTCCTTTAAGTTCGCGGAAAATTGAGTAGTTGTAACCATCACCGCATTTCGGAACAAAAACTCTCACCAGTTTAATCTGCATTGTATCCACAGCTTCTTCAATCTCATCGAATCTCCGAAGCCTGTCGTTTTCAATTAAACCCATGTAGTGTGTCTTCAATCCAGCATCCTCAAGTTTCTCAAAAAAATATGCGGAAACTATGCACAGCGACTTACCCTTGTTTTCGATCTTATCGGGCATTTCTCCATAGTCAAAGACTGAGTAGCGATCGGAGAAAATGAATCTTCCAATTCCAGGCCTTTCAGTTGGTTCCTCAATTACAATCAGATCCTTAACACTCCCCATCGCAGTTAGCGAGGGGAGACAGATAATAACATTTACGCAGTGAAACCGATGCAACGTTAAACTTTTCTCAGTTACTCAACTTCAGCTTTTTCAACCTCTTTTCTTTTTCTCTCCTGGTATCTTCTGACCTTCTCAGCAATTTTCTCATTCTTCAAAGCCAGTATTTTTGCCACTGCAAGTGCTGCGTTTTCAGCNTCCATTATGTAGAGCGGTGCAACTCCAGATGGCATTCTGATGGAAGAAAAGATATCATAAACAAAATTTGTAGGAGGAGGGCAGGCTATAACTGGCTTTGATGTATTTGCATCCACAAACCCGCTTAAAGCGTTACTCCTTCCAGCAACCGTAACAAAAACAACATCTTCGTCCTCATAATTTTTGATAATTTCAAGAACTTTAAGGGGAGTTTTGTGGGCAGAGGCCACCTTCAGTACGCATTCAATCCCGAAGTCCTGGAGCCTGCTTGCAATTTTCTTCGAATGTTCGACATCTGACTTGGAGCCCATGATTATTACAGCCTTCATGTTATAACTATTCTTCAGGATATATCACTTTTTGCAGAGTTTCCACCCTCTGCTGCACTCACGACAGAAGTCCCGTACCGTGTCATCATTTTTTCCCAGCACGCTGGATTATTTCTTTTCCAGAAGAAAACCCATTTCCAAGTTTTTCTCCGAGACTCCAGTATTCTCGGACTTCTGCACAGTACACAAGTGGATTTACCACCTTAGAGATCTCAATATTTGCTCTGTTTGAAGGGTTGATTTTATCTTCATCCAGATGCGTTTCCACAATCTCTGCCAGAATCAAAACCCACTCACCGAGTAAAATTTCCTGCTTCACAACACATTCCATATTATACGGACACTCTTTAATTATAGGTGTGCTGATTTTTCTGCTCTCTAACATCGTAAAATTCAGATCCCTGAGCTTGTCCCGGTTTCTGCCTGAAACCAACCCGCAATAGTCTGTCTCACGGTAAAGATTTGCAGATGGTATGTTAACGGTGAATTCTTTTGTTTTCCTGATCAATTCCAGAGAATATCGATCTCTTCTCAATGATATTCCCACCATGGGCGGTGTTTCGCTGACAATTCCTATCCATGAAACTGTAAGAACGTTGACCTTGTCTCCATCCTTACTTACGATCAGTGCAGCTGGAATGGGGAAAAATGCCGTAGATGGCCCTAACTGTCTTTTCATGTTAAGTTAGACATTGTTTATCTAAAAAAGGCTTTCGCGGTATAAAAGTAAAAAAGCCTTTCTGAATTTTAATTACTAATTTTTTCAGGTTTCAACTATTTCTCCTCTCTTTATTCTGAATATCCGGTCAGCAACATCTTTAACGTGGGATATATTTGACTCTGCAAGCAGAATTGAGATTCCCTCCTCTTTCATGTTTTTTATCCCTTCAGCGAGTCTCGAGCGGACTATTGGTGCTAATCCTTCAAGTGGCTCGTCAAGTAAAACCAGTGAGGGGTTTAGGGCGAGAGCCCTCGCCACAGCAACCATTTTCTGTTGCCCACCGCTTAATGTGAAAGCGAGCCTGTTAACTTGATCTTTGAGTTCAGGAAATATCCTGAAAATTCTTTCGGCTATCTCCTCCTCATCGACGTTCATAATTCTTGCTGGAAAAACTATATTTTCCCAGACCGTGAACTCGGGGTAAAGTCTTCTGTCCTCAGGAGCATAACCCATTCCTAGTTTTGCCCTTTCATGGGCTGGCAGCGTTGTAATGTCCATGCCTCTGAAAATGATCTTTCCTGAAATCACGGGAAGGAGACCCATAACAGCTCGCAATGTTGTTGTTTTTCCGGCACCGTTGGCTCCCACAAGACACGCAACCTCACCCTCNTCTATTTCAATAGATAGGTTTCTGAGGACCTGAACATTCGCGAGATTTACATTTATCTTCTCAACNCTGAGCATCTATTTTCACCTTTTACTTGGTTCACTCACCAATCAGAATTTTTCTCACCTCTTCATCATCCAGAATTTCTCTGCCACCCTCTTTGAGAAGTTTACCCTCATGCATAACCATTATCCTGTCTGAGTACTCTGCAACAATTTCCATGTCGTGTTCGACTATCACTGCGGCAACTTTCCGCGATCTCAATACGTCAACAATAGTTCCCATGACTTGATCTCTCTCTTCCAGGCTTATTCCGGAAGTTGGTTCATCCAGTAAGACCAGCTTCGGTTTGAGAGCGAGAGCCATTGCGACATCAAGGAGTTTTCTGTGCCCGTGTGGCAATTCGCTCACAACTTTCAGTGGAATGGAAAATGTCTCAAGCAACGCCATTGCTTCTTCTCTTGCTTCTCTGTAAATTCTCACGTTTCTGTAAAAAATTTTCGAGTGTCCGTTTCGAGAAAGAATTGACATGAGGATGTTGTNAAGTGAACTCAAGTTCTCGTGAATCATCGGTATTTGAAAACTTCTGCCTATTCCAAGCTTTACACGTTTGTGAGCTGGCAGTTTTGTTATGTTTTTATCTTCAAAGAAAATACTTCCTGAATCGGGTGAGAGTGCACCTGANATGAGATTTACCAGCGTTGTTTTACCACTACCATTTGGGCCAACAACTGAAACAAGTTCAGAGTCTTTTATTTCAGCTGTAATCCCGTCTACTGCACGTACAAGACCAAAATATTTTTTCAACCCCTCTATTTTTAAAAGCCCCATTTTCTCAACCTCTTTTCAAGTTCACCCGTTATACCAGTTGGCAGAAATATCACAACTCCGATTATAAGTGCTCCAAAAACCAGATACCAGTAGATTACCGCTGAAGACACAACGGCCTTCAGAAATGTGTACGCAAAGGCACCAACAACCGGGCCGATGAAACTCGTGAAACCTCCGAGAAGTGTCATAGCAACAAATTCGCCAGAAACGAGTATGCTCAGAGTGTCGTCTGGTGATACGTGGCCGAGTAAAGGAGCATAAATTACTCCTGCGATTCCAGCAAATGTTCCCGATATTGTGAATGCGGCGAGCTTATAGAGTACCACATTAACACCTGCGAATCTAACTCTCTCCTCGTTGTCTCTTATTGCCTGTATTGTCAGACCGAATGGGGAGTTTATTATTATTCTAAGGGCTAAAAAACAGAGAATAAAGCTGAGCAGGACGATGTAGTAGTATTCCGAGAGTGAAGATGGTTTGTATCCGAGGAAACTGATCATTGGTATTCTTATCCCATTGTCACCTCCGGTTATGGGTGTGAGTTTCATCGCCAGTGCATAAAAAAGCTGAGATATTGCCAGCGTGAGCATTGTGAAGTAAACTCTTGTGTGTCTAACACAAAGGATCCCTGTGGCAAGAGAGAGTATAGCAACAGACCCTATGGTGACCGGAAATAAAATCTCGGCGGAGTAAATACCGAAGTGCTTTATCAAGAGTGCCACTCCATAAGCTCCTCCTCCGAAAAAGAGAGCATGACCAAAGGAAAGCTGGCCATTGTAGCCAAGGAGCATGTTGAGAGCAAGAGCGGATATGGCATAGACGAGAGAGAGTGAAACGAGGTAGGTTAGATATTCCCCACCGAGTGGTGCGATAAGTAAGGAGGCAAAGACCAAAATAACTACTATTTTCTTTTTAACGTCTTTCAATCTCTGCACCTCCAAAGAGTCCCGTTGGTTTAACCAGCAAAACCACGATCATAATCATGTAAACGAGAGCGAGCTCTACAGTTGGAAACATGGAAATTCCAAATGCCCTGACAATCCCAATCAGGAGAGANGCCACAAGAGCACCTTTAATGCTACCCATTCCTCCAACAACAAGAACAACGAGAGCAAGAACGAGAACCTCAAGTTCTGCACCAATCCAGCCACCAGTTATTGGAAGCATCAGCCCNCCAGCAAATCCGGCCAGAAAACAACCAAGGAAAAATGTCAGAGCATATACTCTGAGTACGTTGACACCAAATGCGCTTGTTATCTCCTTGTCGAAGGAGGTTGCTCTTATAATCATTCCTGTTCTGGTTCTGTATATCAGAAACCACAAAAAAACTGCTATGACTGCGGCAGCACTGAGAAGAAAGAGGTTGTACACAGGGAGAATAACGTTGCCAAACCTCAGTGTGCCGAGAGCAAATGAAGGGGTCGGGTCTGAGATGGGCATACTTCCCCATCCGATTCTGAATATGTCCATGAAAACGAATATCATACCGTAGGTTAGCAGGAGCTCGAAGAGCTCACCTCTACCGTAAATCCTTTTGAGCAACCCTCTTTCAAATGCGACGCCTGCCAGTCCAACTACAGCACCGGCAATGAAGGGAGAGAGTAAGTATAGCAATATATTATCTGAGAGTCTCGTGATTGAAAATGCAATGTATATCCCGAGGGCGTAAAAACTCCCGTGGGCAAAATTTACTATTCTGAGAATCCCGAATATGATTGAGAGACCCGCAGTAATTAAAAAAAGAATGGAAGCAAAAATTAAACCGTTAATAATCTGGGGAATCATCCTACCACGTAGCTATCCAGTCTGGCCCCTTCATAAATGCTGGAGGCTCAGTTTTGTCCGGTTCAAGAACGAGTTCGGGATCCTGGATATATGGCAGCCCCCATCCTTTTGTATCTTCTGAGACTATTCCCGGTCTAACCTCCCATAGTACTCTGTGATCCTCTTTCCTCATTACTCCATCCCCGTAGGGGGTCGAAATCTTGTCCAGGTTTTCGAGAGCATCTCTTATTTCGTCGTTGGTTGGAAATTCACCCTTTTCTTCGTAAGCCTTCTCTATTGCCTGTTTCCATGCATAGAACGTTGCAATTGCATCTGCAACAGCACCTATCATATAAACGTTATAGTTGTTCATCAGGTCAAGCACAATCTTTCTGAACTCTGGGAAGGTTATGGATCCTTGGTTAGCTGGCTGAGGATGACCAAACACCGGAATNTCTCTGCCGATTGATGGGTAGAAATCCCAGTAACCACAGAGAATTGTGTCTCCACCTGTACCCTTTAGNAGTCCGTAGGGGAGTAACTGATCTATGAATCTGGTAAAGTCTGTTCCCCAGAGACTTGTGAAGATGAAATCGGGTTTCATGTTCAGAAGTTCGGTGACGTAAGGTGTGTAGTCAGGTGTGAAGAGTTTGGGATAGAGGGGGTCGAGAAGTTCTGCATCTGGCATCAGCTTCTTCATCGCTGNTGTGAATATCTCGTAGTTGTCGTAACCGAATGCATAGTCCTGGTGCACCTGGGCTATTACCTTTGCATCGGGAAAGAGCTCCTTGCAGAGGTATGCTGCCTGAACTGCATGGGAAGTGGTGGTGTTTGTAACCTTGAAAACCCAGTCCATTCTGCCCTTTGTGGGATCTTCAGGATCTTTCCATGCTCCGTAAGATGGTCTTGCCTGATTAATGAAGAACATGGTGCTGTTCTCTTCTGCAACCTGCGCTACCGCAAGTGCGTAGGGAGTTCCCGGAATGCCTGATATCAGATCCACCTTATCCTGCAGACAGAGTCTTTTTGCTTTCTCGACAGTATCGGAGATTGTCCCCTGATCCTCGTGTATTACCTTGATTTTTGCTCCAGCAATTCCGCCAGCAGCATTTGCCTTCTCCACTAGGTAGTCTATTGTTTTGTGAGCTGGCTCGCCAAAAGCAGCGGCCGGACCCGTTCTGAAAGCTATGTAACCAAGTTTAAGCTCCCGTGGGGCTGGTTTGGGTGTTTCAACTGGTGTTGGTGTCGTAGGAGTTGGTGTTGGTGGTTGGGCGCAGCCGCTGAACATGACCCAAGCAGCTCCCGCTCCAACAAGCTTCAAAAATCCCCTTCTTGTGGGTCTATACTCCATTTCAACCACCGCTCAGTATATTCATTTTAAACCGATACAAAATCAGATTTAAATATTGCGGAAAAACAAATTAAAAGGTAAATTTTATGTGACAGCTCTTCTATTCTTTACTAAGCAAAGTGATGGCTGTTTCTACTCGAAATCGGAGCATCAGAGGAATTCTTCATTTTAATGATAAAAGTGGTGATGTATTGTGGGTTGTGCGTGACTTTGGAAAACCAGGGAAAGTGTTATAAGTCATGGTTGTAATAATTGTAATTATGAAAGAGGTTGAGAAAGAAAGAGATGTTTATACACAGTACGCTGAAGAAGAGAATTTTCAGGTACTTGAAAAGTTAAAACCCTCTGTTAAAGGTTTTCTCAGAAAATATGTCTTATGCTTCTCTCCCATAATTGCTGTATCTGTTTATTTGCTGNTATTCAGGAAACTACTCGATACATCGGTTACAACAGTCAAGTCATCCATGTCTTCTANATTCTCAGTAATATCTGGGATTAAAGAGATTGTTGATGCCGTTCTCATGATTCCCATTTCCACTCTAAAGTTTGTTGGCGTAAATTTAGCTGATGTGCCATCAACCGACTCATATCTCCCAGTTCTCGGTCTCCTGATATTCCTGCTAATTGTCTCTTGGGTGCTTTCCTCGACTGAGGCTTCCGGCTCAATAGGGCTTGCCATTC